>Ga0233425_10000759_pt1 | contig 79815 bp, 65 predicted proteins | sample Watercolumn_Towu_2_FD_181712 | JGI IMG/M metagenome (GOLD analysis project Ga0233425, IMG submission 181712) | Freshwater microbial communities from Lake Towuti, South Sulawesi, Indonesia - Watercolumn_Towuti2014_140_MG | ecosystem: Environmental > Aquatic > Freshwater > Lake | place...
CGGTCGGATGCACTCACAGGCTCGGCTCCGCGAGACCCCCTTCGCGCTCCGCGGCCGATGAGCTTCGCCCCTGCGCGCTCGGGGGTGATCTCGCTTCGCCTCGCCGTTCGGATGCACTCACAGGCTCGTCTCCGCGAGACCCCCTTCGCGCTCCGGGGCGAAGCCGCTAGCGGCGAAGCGCTGCGAGCGGCGCGGGTGAGCGCGCCGCAGGGGTCAGCGTGGGGAGGCGATGGCCTTCCTGAAGTCGCGATTCATGGCGCTGATGAAGTCGGCGCTGATCTCTTTGGGGCAGGCCGCTTCGCAATCGAAGGTGTTGGTGCAGGAGCCGAAGCCTTCGGCGTCCATGGCTGCCACCATCTTCAACACGCGACCTTCGCGCTCGGGCTGGCCTTGGGGCAGTGCCGCCAACTGGCCGACCTTGGCGGAAACAAAGAGCATGGCCGAGGCATTCTTGCAGGCCGCGACACAGGCCCCGCAGCCAATGCAAGCTGCTGCGTCGAACGCGCGGTCGGCATCCACTTTGGCGATGGGAAGAGCGTTGGCATCGGGTGCGCCGCCCGTGTTCACCGAGACGAATCCGCCTGCCGCCATGACGCGATCGAAGGCGGAGCGATCCACCATCAAGTCGCGAACGAGGGGGAACGGGCGCGCGCGCCAGGGTTCTAGGACGATGGTCTCGCCATCCTGGAAGCGACGCATGTGAATCTGACAGGTGGTGGTGCCGCGGTCGCTGCCGTGGGCGTGGCCGTTCACGACCATGCTGCATGCACCGCAAATCCCCTCGCGACAATCGTGGTCGAATGCGATGGGCTCTTCGCCGTTGTGCACGAGGCGCTCGTTCACAATGTCGATGAGTTCGAGCAGGGACATGTCTGGCGACACATCGGCTGCCTCGTAGGTCTCGAAGCGTCCTGCCGCCGTTGCGCACTTCTGGCGCCAAACCTTTAGCGTCACTTTCATCACTTGTAGCTCCGCGTGGCGAGGTGCACCGCCTCGAACGACAACTCTTCCTTATGACGCACGGCGGGTTCCTTCTCACCGCGCCACTCCCAGACCGCTGCGTGACAGAACTTGTTGTCATCGCGGAGGGCCTCGCCCTCTTCCGTCTGCCATTCTTCGCGGAAGTGGCCACCGCAGGACTCTTCGCGCTCCAAGGCATCGCGGCACATGACCTCCGCGAACTCCATGAAGTCCGCGAGGCGGCCCGCGTGCTCTAGTTGCGTGTTCAGCGATTGGCCATCGCCCGTTACGCGCAATTCTTGCCAGAAGCGGCCGCGCAGGTCCTTGATCTCGCGGATGGCGCTCTCAAGGCCCGCCTTGTTGCGGCCCATGCCGCACTTGTTCCACATGATCTGGCCGAGTTCGCGATGTAGCGATTCCGGCGAGCGTTGGCCGCGCACGGCCAGCAGTTTCTCCGTGCGCTCCACGGCTTCACGCACGCTGTTGCTGAACACGGGGCCTGAACTGGTCTTGGCCGGACCGTTGGAGGCGAGCCAGTCGCCTAGCGTGAGCGGCAGGATGAAGTACCCATCGGCGAGGCCCTGCATGAGCGCGCTCGCCCCGAGGCGGTTTGCGCCGTGGTCGGAGAAGTTGGCTTCACCGATCACGAACAAGCCCGGGATGGTGCTCATGAGCGAGTAATCCACCCACAGTCCGCCCATGGTGTAGTGCGGCGCGGGATAGATGCGCATGGGCACTTCGTACGGGTTCTCGGCGGTGATCTTCTCGTACATCGCGAAGAGGTTGCCGTAGCGTTCTTCGATCACGTTGCGGCCGAGGCGCTTGATGGCATCGCCGAAGTCGAGGAACACACCGCGGCCACCAGCGCCAACGCCGCGTCCTTCATCACACACCACCTTGGCTGCGCGACTGGCAATGTCTCGCGGAGCGAGGTTGCCGAAGCTCGGATAACGGCGTTCCAAGTAGTAGTCGCGCTCGGCATCCGGAATGGAGGCTGACGGGCGTTGATCATGAGCCTGCTTGGGAACCCAGACGCGCCCGTCATTGCGCAGCGATTCGCTCATCAACGTGAGCTTCGACTGATGGTCGCCGCTAGCGGGGATGCAGGTCGGATGGATCTGCGTGTAGCAGGGATTGGCAAAGCCTGCGCCGCGGCGGTGCGCACGCCACGTTGCGGTGACGTTGCAGCCCTTGGCGTTGGTGCTCAAGAAGAACACGTTGCTGTAGCCGCCGGTCCCTAGCACCACGGCGTCAGCAGCATGGGACGTGATGGCGCCCGTCACGAGGTCGCGCACCACGATGCCCACAGCGCGGCCCTGGTCGAGGATGACATCCAACATCTCGGTGCGCGCATGCATGCGCACGCGACCGAGGCCGATCTGACGCACCAGCGCTGAATACGCGCCGAGGAGGAGTTGCTGGCCCGTCTGGCCGCGCGCATAGAACGTGCGGCTGACCTGCGCACCACCGAACGAGCGATTGTCCAGCAGGCCACCGTACTCGCGAGCAAAGGGCACGCCTTGCGCCACGCACTGGTCGATGATGGCCGTAGACACTTCCGCCAAGCGATGCACGTTGGCTTCGCGGGCGCGGAAGTCGCCACCCTTGATGGTGTCGTAGAACAAACGCCAGACGGAATCGCCGTCGTTGGGGTAGTTCTTGGCCGCGTTGATGCCGCCTTGAGCAGCGATGGAGTGAGCGCGCCGCGGGCTGTCTTGGAAGCAGAAGGCCTCGACTTGATAGCCCAGTTCCGCGAGGGTCGCAGCAGCCGAAGCACCTGCGAGCCCAGTGCCCACCACGATCACGCGGTACTTGCGCTTGTTGGCCGGGTTCACGAGCTTCATGCCGGCTTTGAAGCTGGTCCACTTCTGCGCGAGCGGGCCGGAAGGAATGCGAGCGTCGAGTTTCATCTCAGTATCCTCCCGTCCAACCACAAAGAATCGCGAGCGGCATGGATGCATTGCCGACGAAGATGAGCACGGCCACCCAGCGTCCGGCACTCATGCACCAAGCCCGCGTGCGGCGATTGGTGAACCCGAAGCTCTGCACCAAGCTGCCGAGGCCGTGGGAGATGTGCAGCGCTAGCAGCAGCATGGCCACGAGGTAGCTCGTGGCGACCAACGGTTGCCGGAAGGCGTGGATCATCATCCCGTAGACGTCGGGACTAGCGCCTTGGTGGCCCCGCGCATAGGAGTCCGTATCCACAGTGCCAAAGGTGAAGTGCAGCAGGTGATAGATGGCAAAGGCCAGCACGATCAGTCCGCTCATCATCATGGTGCGGCTGGCGTAGGTGGATTGAAACGGCTTGTGCACGGCGTAGGCCACCGGGCGAGCGGCGCGATTCTGGCGCGTCAGGCGGATCGCGGTCGCGACGTGCAAGACGAAGATGGCGAGCAAGCCCAAGCGAGCTACCCACAGCAAGGCGCCAAGCCCCTGCAACTTGGCCGCGTAGGCGTTCAGCGCCTCGGGCCCAAGAAAGACCTGCAGGTTGCCCAGCATGTGGGCGATGACAAACAAGACGAGGCCTAGGCCGCTCGCAGCCATCAGGAACTTCGTCCCGATAGAAGAGCAGAGGCCGGGACAGCGTGAACTCATCGACAGCCCTCAAGGTGACGGTGGAGCACGTGCCCGCGCCGTCGGGCCATGCTAGCGAGCGGACGGAAGGCCGAAAGCGCTACCCACTCGCGGCGAGGTCGGCTGCTAACGGGCGCAGCGAGCGCAAGGCGCGCGGCAAGAGCAGCCCTCGCACGGCGAGTTCGAAGGGCGCGTGGGCAGAGCGGCGGGCTTCGCCGAGCAGCCGATCCAATTCCGTCCCGCAAGTGCGTTGAATGCGCGCGCGGGCATGGCGCTCATCAAAGCTCGCGCCCTCCTTTTCCCGCACCGCGGCATGGATGGCTCCGCCCGCGGAGGCGATCCAATCCGGCACGAAGAGAATGCCCGCGGCATTCAAGGCGCGTGCAATCTGCAATTCGTCGCGCAGCGAACCCGCAGCCAGAACATTGTTGGCGCCACCGCAGATGGCGCGGCAGCGGAGCTTGGCGATGCGATCCTGAGTGATGATCCCACCCATGGCGGCTGGCGAGAGGATGTCTGAGGTGTGCTCCACGATCTGATAGGGGGCCACCACCTGCACCCTTGCGCGCTCTTCTTCGCGCAGGCTGTCCAGAAGCTGATCGATGCGGCGGTGATCCACGTCGGTGACTGTGAGGCGTGCGACCTCACCGGCGAGTTGGCGTGCGAGGGGTTGACCGAGCGTTCCGAGGCCCTGCACTGCGACATGAAGCTCACTGAGTGGCTGGCCTAGTGCGGCGGCAACTGCGCCGATGGCCGCGTGCACGCCATAGGCCGCGGCGGAGGACAACGCTCCGCAACAAGACACGTTGCGTGAGCGTGCGGCGAGGGCTTCAAATACGGAAGGCGGCAAGCCCATGTCAGGGCCAGTGGCTGTGCCACTCAGGTCGATTTCTTCCGCGAGGGCGCCGAGGAACCGGTCGCGACCGTACTCCGGCACGCCCGGCGAATGAAGAATGAGCTTCGATCCTCCCCGCGCGATGCCACTCGCCGCATGTTTGTAGGTCATGGCCCGCGAGAGTTGGAGTGCGTCACGCACGATCTCGCGCTCTGGAGTTACCAGATCATGGCGCCTCAAGCCACCAGCCGCAGGCCCGAGTTCCGTGCTATGCACAGCAACAATCAAGCGCAGCCCCAACTCTTCGCGGTGAACAAAGTCAAGGCGTTCATGTCCGCCTTGCTCGAAGGCTCGCAGTAGAGGCTGCAATTCCTGCTCGGTGAACAACCCTAGGGCGTTCATCCAGTCCCCTTCGGGAGTGGCGGCCAGCACCTTCATCACGCCATCCGTGCATCGCAAGCGCACGCGCTCGCAGTGCCTCTGCGCCATGAGGTCAAGAAGTCCGTCTACAAGCATTGGGCCGAGATTCTCCGGCGCTGGCAACAGGATTTCAAAGGGACGCCATCACGGCAGGGCAAGGTCGCGCCAACTGAGGGTGCGCTGCTCGGTCCGCCATTTCTTCACCACCAAGATCCTGACGGCGCTGACGTCTTGTGCGGATTCATAAAGGCGCGTGACCATTCCGTCGCGCTCTTCGTTGCTAGTCATGGGCAGCGACAACGCCTCGCCGCGCTCGTTCAGCAGGCTGACCTGGTCCTGTGCGCCGAAGCCTGAAACGCCCGCCAAGGGCGCGGCACCTCCTGCGGGCCAAGTCAACGAGAGTCGCTGCTGGGGGCCGAGCGTGGCTTGCGCGCCGGTGGAGCGCGTGAAACTCTCCGTGCGCACGGGTTGAAGCTCGTAAGACAGGACTTCTTCAGGCACTGCGAAGGCGAGGGCGACTTTCAGCTCCGCAAGGCGGTTGGCATCCCGTGCGGGCGTCTCGAAGCTGGCGTTGAACCAAGACTGTCGCATCAGCCCTAGGGCCGTTGCGTGCTGCTTCAGACCCCCGTTGTTCTGCGGTGCGATGCTGCGGCCTTGTTCGTCCTTGGCTTCACAGCCAACGACCGGCATCAGAAGAAACAGCGGCAGCGGCCCGGGTTCGATGTCTAACTGGAACTGGAGGTGCATGGCTGAGTACGGCGGCTGACCGGGGCTCAAGCTCCGCGTGATGGTCAGGCTGTTCAGCGAGCAGCGCAGTGCGCCGTCATGGAGGACGTGGCCAGATGGGACTCGGCCGGGGGCGAGGGTGATGCCGCCTGTAGGCTCGCGTCGCCACCACGCTCCGCCAGTGGTCGCGAGGTATTCCAAGGCTTGCAGCCAACTGAGTTCACCCACGGGCGGAGTGGTCAGTGCACGGGTCCACGCATCCTCGCTAGGTGCGGAGTCCTTGGTGTCGCTCTCGAGCTCTTGCCCGGCGCCTTGGCACCGGATCGTGGTCCCGCCCCAGTTGGCCAGCATCTGCACGAGTTCTGAGAAGGGGCGCGGCTCAGGGGGGAAGGTCACTCTCGTGCCCGCGAACTCAAAGTGCGCGGATTCGGTGCGCGAGCCTGTGTCTAGCAGCAGGGCGTCAATGCGCAGGCATGCTTCGGGGCTGGCGCGCTGGCGCGCTTCCCGCAAAGCGCTTTGGGCTGCGGCGCCCGCTTGCTGCAGAGCCCGGGTGGCCGCCTCGCGCTGCCCGAAATCTGCGGATTCGAGCTGAGTGATCCACGCGCGAATCTGCGCAGGGTCTGCTTGAGCAAGCCCGTGCACTGAGAGGAGAACAAGGACCAAGCAGCAGCGCAGCACGGCGGACATTCTAGGGCTTCGCGGCGGGTGCTATGGTGCGCCTCGTTCCACCAGGGCTGTGCCGGGCTTTCCCCGTGCGTCTCGTGGGACCTTGAAACAATGTGCGGCGCGCTACGCCGCTCTCGGAGCAGTCATGGAAGAGAAGCAACCGGCAGAACAGTTCGAAGAGCCTGTGCGCCCCCAAGGAGCAGCGGACCCGGCTCCGCAAGAAGAGGAAGAGACTTGGGAGGAGGGCCTGCGCTTTGATCCGGATAGCGATACGGGCGCGCAGCGGGCCGAGGATGTGGAGGAAGCCCCCGAGCAGCAGCGCCCGCAGCGGGATGATCGCCGCCGTGACGGTGGCCGTGACTTTGGCCGGGATCGTGGCCGTGACCGGCGCCGTCTAGGTGGCCGCGGGTCTCAAGTCGAGGAACTCGGTGCATCCTCAGGAATCGACGTCCTAGATCCCCGCCGCGTGCGCAAGCCCGGCGGTCCTAGCGCAGGGCTCACCCTGTCCGACCTGTTGCCATTCTTGCGCCCGCCGCGCACGGTGCTCTTGCTGTCAGCGACCACGGGCTGTGGCCACGGACGCATGGCCTCCGCGCTCGCGGAAGCCTTCCGCGGCCTCGATCGCAACTTGATCGTGCGCGAAGCCGACATGCTCGACCTCCTGAGCGCCGACCGCAGCGCCACCGAAGTGCGCTACGAGTTGGATGAGATCTCGAAGGTGGAAGACCTCTTCGGGAAACCGTTCGTCAAGGACGCTGCCCCCGAGGCCCCGAGTGCCGCTGAGCGCATCAGCGCATTGGAACGCGACCTCTTCGGGGAGCACTTCGATCATGCGGTGGTGGAAAAGCGCCCAGACCACATCGTGCTCACGCACTGGTTGGCCTTGCAACGTCTCGCAAGTTTGAAGGAAGCAGGGCGTCTGACAGCCTCCGTCACCATGGTGATCGCAGAGCCGGACATCCACCCGCACTGGGTTTCGCCCGTGATCGGCCACTACATCGTGGCCAATGATTATGTGAAGACGCGCCTCGTGCGCCGCGGCGTGGCCGAGGATGCCATCAGCGTCTGCGGTGTGCCGGTGTCGCCAGCCTTCGCGGGCCTTCCCGAGCGCGATCGGCAGCGCCAGGCGTTGGGCTTGCGCGGCACTGTGGTGGCCGTCCGCATCGATGGTTTCGGCGCCAAGGCCGTGAAGTTCGTGCGCGGCATCATCGACGCTCACGCACAGTCCGCACTCGTGATTGCCGCGGGCCGTGGCGAAACGGCCGTGAAAGAACTGCAAGCCTTGGATGGCGTGAATGCATGTACCTTGCGCGTGGTGGAAGGCCCCGAGGCCTTCCGTGACGTGATCAGCACTGTGGACCTCGTGGTCACGCGTGCGAACCAGCATTCTGCTGCTGAGTGCATGGCTGCCGGCGTACCGATGCTGCTCATTCGCCCGCAAGGCAGCACCGAGGAGCGCATGGCCGATCGCCTGCTGGCACGCGGCATCGCGGCCCGCGCAAATTGCGAAGAGGATTTCGCCGACTTGCTGGCGGAACTCTTGCGCAATCGTCGCGCACTCCAACAAATGCAAGACCTCGCGATGCAGGGGCGCAAGCCCACGGCGGCGCAAGAGGCGGTGGATCGCATCGCGCGGCTCGTGCGCTGAGCCGCATGCGCTGGGTCGGTCGCGAGGAAATCCTCGGTCTTGCCGCCAGCGCAGTGGCGCGCTCGGAAGCGTTTCTGGAAGAGGGTGAAGCTCGGCTGCTGTCGAGCCTCAGCCCAACCTGGGTTTCTAGCGCTGCGGATCGTCAATCGTCCGCGGCTAGAGACCTCTTGGGCATTCTGGAGATCTACGCTCGCCGAGCCCACGTGGATGAGTGGTTGATGGCTCCGGGGCACTCGCCGGACGGTCTGTCAACGCGTGCGGCACTCGGGTTGGACATGCAGGCCGCGAACGCGCGACTTCAGCAGGGCACCGTAGAAGCGGCGGCGCGAGCCATGCTCGAGGCGCATGGGGTGCTGAGTTCAGCCGGACAAGAGCCAAGGAAGGATTCCCGCTTGGCCATTGCGGTCACACCGGCGCAGATGCCCGCGTTGTTGCAAGCTGTGATTTCTATGGGCGGCCCGGCCTTGCAGCTTTGGATGGCGGATCGTTCACTCGAGCTGCGCTGCTCCTTGCGCCGGAGCGGGCTCGCGTTTCGCGCGGCGCATCCCTTGGTGCACGCTGGATTGGTTCAGCGTTGCGCGAAAGACGGCATCGACCTCGCGTGAGCGGCGCGTTGGCTTGAGCCGCTCACGGGGCCGAGTGACTCACGGATTCGGTGGCGTGGACTTGCGCGAAGGTGTGCGCTGTTCATAGAGCCACACCGCAGACTTTCGCTGCTGGCCGGGCACTAGCTTGTCCATCGCTTCGAGGATGCGCGCGCGCTCTTTCGCAACGCGCGCGTAGTCCGTCCTGTGCGCTTCGAAGAACTCCAACTGCTTGGCATCCTCCGCTGCGCCGGAGAGACCCTCTTTGGCCTTCTCCATTCCGGCGTCGAGTTTGGCTCTGTCGATGGAGTTGGCTTCCATCTCCTTCTTCAGCGTTGCGAGAAGGGCTTCCTCGGCGGAATCGAGCGTGCGCGCGGGGGGAGTCCAGAGGGAGTAGCCCCCGACAGCCATGTCGAGATCGCCGTCGCCGTCCACATCTGCGAAATCCATGTAGAGCCCGACGTCAGGGCGTGTGGATTCCGTGGCACCCTTGGGGCTGGCCGCCAGAATTGTCTGCATGGGGCCGAAGCGCGCTTCCTTCGCCGTGCCGCAGTTCAAGAAGAGATAGACGCCTCCGCCTACGCCAGAGGCACTTGATTCGCCCATGCTGCTCGACAGCACCGATTCGCCCATGCTGCTCACTGCGAGATCGGTGAGGCCATCGCCGTTCCAATCCACGGGCCGCAGTGTGGCGACCTCGCCGGGAACATCCGTGGGCTTGCCGTTCACGAGCAGGGCTTCGTTGCGGGTCGCGAACAGGGGCTCGCCTGCCTTGCCTTCGTTGCGCCGAATCCAGATGCGACCCGATTCGTGATCGCCGAGCAGGAGATCGAGGTCGCCATCACCGTCTAGATCCATGGCCACCGCAGACGTGAGAAGTCCTTCTTGGTCGCCGCTGTGGCCTAGAGGATCGCAGCGTTTGGTGGAGTTCCACTTCTTGGCGTCGAAGTCCCAGAAGGCGTTGAGCACGATGCGCGAGCCTTCGCGATCGAGAATGCTCGTGGGCTGTTCGAAGCCTTTGTCGCTACCGCGTGCGAGGTGCGGTGAACCGTCGAAGATGCCCGCGACGATGTCGGTCTTGCCATCCGCATTGAAGTCCACGAACTGTGGACTCATGCCGATGCATCACCAATTGTGGAAGTTGAGAATCTCGCCGTCGGCGGCTTTGACTTTCTCTTCAGCGCCGAGACTGCGATCGGCTTGGCCATGTGCAACGGTCAAGCGACCGGCGAGATCGCCCACCACCACGTCGAGGCGTCCGTCGCCGTCGAAGTCATGAAAGACGGGTGAAGGGTAGGGCCGACCTTCACCGAGGACCTTCCCGCCAGCCTTCATTTTCACGGGCGGCGCGAACTCAGGAGTTTGCGCTGCAACAAGAGCGCTGAGCGCTAGGGCGATGCCAAGAAACTTCATGGTGCTTCTCCGCGGACCTCAGGGCAGGCCCGCGGGAAATCCTACAGCGCCGCGTGTTACTTCTTCTCGAGGCCCTTCTTGGCCTTCCCGAGTTCGCGCAGGGCCACGGGGCGCCCGGGCTGTGCCTTCAAGACCTTCTCGAGTAACGGCACGGCTTCGTCGAACTTGCCGAGGATGTTGCAGCAGATGGCGAGGTTCTCGAGGGCATCGCCAAAGTTGGGGTCCTGTTCGAGGGCGCGGCGGTAGTACTTCACCCCCGAAGCCACGTCATCCAAGTGATAGTGGAACATCAGACCGGTGTCATTGAGAGTCTGGGCCTTGGTGGTGGCGTCCGCGGTGGGCGTGGCGAGCACCTCTTCCGAGGCTTTCTCGTACCAGTCTTTGGAGCGCATCCACAAATCGCGCGCGGCCTGCTTGGATTCGCGATTCTTCATGCTGCCTAGCTCGCGCAAGGCGAAGCCGAGATTGTTGTAGACCGAGAAGTTGGGGGGCGCGAACTTCGCATAGTGCTCAAGGACCGTAATGGCATCCTGAAACTTGTTGGCTTCAAACAAGGGACCGACTGCAATCAGCACGGCGTTGGAACCGCTGTTGCTGTTAGCGCCGAGCGACTTTTGAGCCTTGCCCCACCACTCGGCTGCGGCCGCGAGGTCGCCGAGTTCTCTCGCGCAGTTGCCCGCTTCCAACGCAGCTTCCGGGTACGCACCATTCCATGCGTCGAGCGCCGCGGTGAAGGAAACGATGGCTTCTTTCCACTGTTTTTGCTGAGCGAGGTAGTAGCCGATCCACCATTTGGCGCGCGCTTCGCCGGGGTGCGCTTTCGACCAGGCTTCCATGATCTTCTGCGCTCCCGCAGGGTCGCCTGTCGCGCCGCGCAAGGCCCAGATGGCGTTGCCGACCTCTTGAATGGTCTGCAAGTCCACTTCCTTGGCTGTGAGTGCGCTCTGGTAGCAGGGCAGCGCTTGGTCAGCGGCTAGCGCGCCACCGCTCTCCATGATGACGTGGCCCTTCTCGCGCCAGAGCCAACCCGCGTCGGCCCGGAGCTTCAGTGCCTTATCGAGGTTTTCGAGGGCCTTGCCGAAGTTCTTCGCTCCGCGGTGGCCGCGCGCTGCGAAGAACAGATGATTCGACTCCGAGGGCTCGATGGCGGCTGCGGCTTCGAAGTACGTCGCCGAATCGGAAGGACGATTGAGATTCCACGCGAGTTCACCCGCCAAGGTGGCCGACTCGAGATCCTTCGGGTCCAGCTTCAGTGCAGCGACCACGAAGTTGAGCGCTTCCTCGTAGTAGGAGTCGATCTTGCCCTGCGTGGCACCCGGGCCGGCTTTCGCTTCTTCCGCTCGCGCCCAGAAGATCTGTGCGGCCAGCTTCTGATACTCCGCCTTCGTGGTCTCGAGTGCGCAGGCTTTCACAATCACTTGCATGGCGCGGTCGTTGTCACCGAGGTCGAGTTGGCAGCGCGCGAGCAAAGCGAGGCCCTTGGCGTTCTTCTGCAATGCGTCCCACTGCTCCGAGAGGAGGTCCGCTGCCTCCTGGAACTTGCCTTCCTTGTGCAGCCCTTCGGCTTTGGCCACCACATCGTCCTGAGCGACGACGGGCAGAAGAGACAGAGCGAGAAGAGCAATGGTGGTGATGGGCTGTCGGAGCATGAATGGCCTCGAGTCCGGTTCCTAGAGGGGAGTTGCTGCATGGTACCAGCCGCGATGGGTGGGCCCGTGCTGCGGATCCCGTGCATCCGTGGCTATAACGCGCCACGGAAGCACCTCCATGAATACGTCTAGCGGCAACGAACAGCGTGATGTGCGTCTCTCCAAGCTAGAGCGCCTGAGGGCCGCGGGCATCAATCCGTGGCCCGAGCGTTTCGTGCGCACGCACACCCTCGCCGAGGCGCGGGCCCTGCCCGCGGGCACGCCGGACGTGCGGGTTTGCGGTCGTCTCATGACCATGCGCGTCATGGGGCGAATGAGTTTCGCGACCCTGCAGGATCAGTCGGGGCGCTGCCAGTTTTCGGTGCAGTGCGACACCGTGGGAGAGAGTTTCTACAAAGAGGTGTGGAAGAAGCTCATCGATCTCGGGGACTTCCTCGCCGTGGAAGGCGAGATGGTGGTGACCAAGACCGGCGAGCCCACCGTGGCTGCCAAGGCGGTGCATTTCCTCGGCAAGGCCCTGCGCCCGCTCCCCGAGAAGTGGCATGGCGTGCAGGATCAAGAAACCTGCCACCGCCAGCGTTACCTCGACTTGACCATGAACCGCGAGACCATGGAGCGGTTCTTGTTGCGTTCGCGCTTGATCACCAGCACGCGCATCTATCTAGATCAGCACGGCTTCGTTGAAGTGGACACGCCGGTTCTGCAAACCAAGGCCTCTGGCGCCGCAGCACGCCCGTTCTTCTCGCACCACAACAGCCTCGACATGCAGGTCACGTTGCGCATCGCGCCCGAGACCTGGTTGAAGCGCCTGATCGCGGGCGGTTTTGATCGCGTGTATGAGTTCGCGCGTTGCTTCAGGAACGAAGGCATGGATCCTTCGCACTTGCAAGACTTCACCATGCTGGAGTGGTATGCGTCTTACTGGAACTACGAAGACAACATGCGCTTCACGCAGGCGTTGTTGCAACACGTCATCGTAGAAGCGGTGGGCACGCTGCAGCTGAACCTGCGCGGTCGCGAAGTGGATTTCTCCGGCGAGTGGCCGCGAGTGAGTTTCCGCGAGTTGATTCTCAAGGACTGCGGCCTCGACATCGCCGCCTACAGCAGCGCCGATGAACTGCGCGCAGCGATTCGCGCCAAGGGCATTGGCTTGCCGGAGCAGGACATTAAGGACCTCGGTTTCGGCAACCTCGTGGATCAGCTCTACAAGAAGGTCTCGCGCCCGCAGCTCACGGGGCCGGTGTTCCTTGTGGCGCATCCCATCGAGCTCTCACCTCTAGCCCGACGCAACGACGCCGAGCCGGGCCTGACAGATCGTTTCCAATTGGTCGTGGCCGGCTGGGAAATCGTCAATGCCTATTCCGAGCTGGTGGATCCGCTCGATCAACGCCAGCGTCTCGAAGAGCAAGCGCGCTTGAAGACCGGCGGCGACGACGAGGCGATGGAAATGGACGAGGAGTACTTGCTGTGCATGGAGTACGGCATGCCGCCCATCTCGGGCTTCGGCATGGGCATTGACCGCCTCGTGTGCCTACTCACCAATCAGGACAATCTGCGGGACGTGGTGCTCTTTCCATTGCTGAAGCCGGTGGATTGAGAAGCATCGCTCGCGGGGCGCGCGCTGCATTGCGAGATGCGGCCCTGCTGGGCTGAACCTCGCAAAATCAGCGGATTTCGGCCATCCACTCGGAGTGTCGGTCCCACTTTCTAAGCTCCCGGTGTCTCCCTCGGGCGGGGTGAGGCGTAGGAGGCTTCAACATGAGTTTCAAATCGCAGGTTGGTCGGCGGATGCGTCTTTTTCGTCGGCAACAGCGCCTAAGCATCCACATGCTGGCCAAGAAATTGAGATTGCCCGTTGGCCTATTGCGCGTTTGGGAGCAAGGTGCATGGCCTGTTCCGCTGAATCACCAACTCACGATCGCGCGTGCTCTGGGAGTGTCCCTCGAGGCGCTGCAGCTCGAAGAGGATTCCTCGAGCATGGTGTCGGCGGATCAAGCGGCGCTAGGCGCGAAGCTCAAAGCCCACCGCGTGAGTGCCGGATTGAGCTTGGAGGAGGTCGCTAGAGAGTTGGACATGGCCCCGGAGTTCTTTGCTCTGGTGGAAACCGGCGAGCGGGTTCCGCCGTACAGCTCGAAGCTAGACAAAGTCCTAGGTCGCTTCATGGGTGAAGCTGCGCTGGGGTTCGCAGAGGACCTTGCGCAGCTCACGAGTGGCGGAGGCTCGAGCGCGCCGAATGTGGCGCGGGCGCGAGGCATTCCTCAGCTGCTGGAATTGGAGACTCCATTCGGCGCACCCGCGGTGGATCCATACTGCCCGCATTGCGGAGTGCAAGCGCGGCTGGATGAAACGGGCATTTTGCAGGCGATCTGTCCCCATCTGCTTTTTGTATGGATCGATCTCGTAGATGAGTTCATCTACGAGACCCCTCAGTTCACAGAGCTGAACAAGGTTTGGTCGGAAAGCGTGGATGAGGATGCGGAGCACGAGCTGCACCACATGTCCGTCGAGGGCTTTGCAGCGCGAGGCTATGACCGCCAACTGGTGCTGCTCAGTGTCACTTCTTCAGGCATGGCCTGCGGACCGGTTAGCAGCACCCTCTTCTTCGGATTCTTAGCGAGTGATCAATGAAGCTCAGCGCGCCTTCTTCTTCGGCAGGCTGGTGATGATGTCCGCAGCAAAGGACTTCATGACCACGTCCTCGGCTTCACGCATGGCACCCGGGTGCACTGTGCCTGGATAGAGCACGGTGCGCTCGGTGAAGCGTCGCTCCCAAAGCACTTCGCCCTTCTTGCCAGTGAGGGTCAGTTTGCCAGCGGCCTTCACGCGCGAGCTGGAGAGGAACGCATCGCGATTCCATTCGTCGATGGCCAGAGTCAGGATGCCATCGGATTGCATGGCCTCGGCGCTGTTGCTGCCGCCGGCAATGGCGCCGTCCACGAATGCAGCCGTTGGCACGGCGTAGTTCTTGTCCGTGATGAGGGCCTTGCGCACGGCTTCGCGCAGGCGCGGCGCGAGGAACTCATCGGAGTTGGCAGGAACTGCTGGCCGCAGCACAGCAATGTCCACAACACCTGCGCTGGCGAAGGCGGGATTCTCTGTGACTTCGTCAACTGCTTGAACGGCGGGTGGCGTGCTGCAAGCGAGGGTGAACAGGAAAAGCGCGCTGGCTGCGATGAGCTTCATGGCATCCCTCCCATGGGTGCGTTGCGAACGCGCTGATTTTCTCAGGATGCTTGGGCTGCCGCAAGCGCCCGCGCGAAGCGGCGGCAGGATTCGCAGGTTTCGCACGCCTTGTCGCCGCCGAGGTAGCAGGACCAGCAATGCTCGAGAGGCGCGCCAGCCTTGCGGCCAGCCAGGACGATTTCCCGCTTGTCCATGCCGATGGTGGGGGCCAGCACCGAGACGTGATTGCGCGTGGAGAGATAGAGCGCCGCATTCACCGTCCGGATGAACTCTTCGGAATTGTCGGGGAAGGTGGCCGCCTCTTCGCGGTTGAACCCGCAGACCACGTGATCGATACCGTTGGTTTCTGCCCACGTCGCCGCCATGGCGATCAGGGCGAAGTTGCGGTTGGGGACCCATACCTGCGCTGCGCTGGCCTTGGCAACGCCTTCCACGTCGTCGAGCTCGCCGGTGGTCAATCGCGGGATTTCGAGCTTCGGGTCGGTGAGCGCACCCTTGGCCGCCTCTCGGAGGTAGGGGATGAACACCGTCCTGTGGGGAATACCGAGGGTCAAAGCCAAGCGGTAAGCCGCAGCCAGCTCTCGGCGCGCGGCCTTCTGTCCATAATCCACGGTGAGTGCGAGAACGGGCTCGACGGCAGGGCGTAGGAGCCATGCGGCCACTGTGGAATCAAGACCGCCGGAGAGCAGAACAATGGCTTGTGACACGTGGTTCTTCCGCAGGGACGATAGACGGTTGACACCGCGCGGAGAAGGCACCTACCATGCTCTCACGGCGCGGTTGGGAGCCTTCGTTCGGTGTTTGTAGCCGTCCCGCCGTGTCCACGATTCGCGATGCAGACGACAGCAGTGATCAATCAGAAGGGTGGGGTCGGAAAGACCACCACTGTGATGAACCTTGGGGCCGCGTTGGGGCTCCTTGGCCGGCGCGTTTTGCTGATCGACCTCGACCCTCAGGCCAACCTTTCTGCGCACCTCGGCGTGTTTGATTCGGCGCTGAAGAGCGCGACGAGTTACGAGGTCTTGGTGGAAGAGGTGCCACTCGCCAAGGCGATTCTCCCCACGGCAGAGACTCATGTTTCCCTCGTGCCGTCCACGCGCGATCTCGCGGGTGCGGAACTGGAGTTGGTCTCGGCCATGGGCCGGGAAACGCGCCTGATGGAGGCCATCGCCGCCTTGGTGAAAGCTGCCAAGCCTGCCTTCGATGACATCCTCATCGACTGTCCGCCGTCACTAGGGTTGCTCTCGCTGAACGCGTTGGCGGCCGCAGATCGCGTGCTCGTGCCCTTGCAAGCGGAGTTCTTCGGGCTGCAAGGCTACGCCCGGCTCATGGACATCATCACCCTCGTGCAGCGGCGGCTGAACCCCAAGCTTGTCTTGGGTGGCATCGTGGCCTGCAAGGTGGATAAGCGGGCGCGCATCACGACGGACGTGCTGGCGGAAGTCAAGCAGTGGGCTGGCGAGAGTTTCTTCGAAAGCATGATTCGTCCGAATGTGAAGCTCTCAGAAGCCACGAGCCACGGGAAATCGGTGTTTCGCTACGCAGCGGCCAGCAACGGCGCGGAGGATTACCTCGCGCTGGCACGGGAGTTCTTGCTGCGAACCGCAGGCGTGAAGGCATCCGAACAGCCAGCTGCGTGGCTGAAGCTGGTGCAGGATCAGAAAGACGAAGCGCGCGCCACCGCGCGGGCGATGAAGCAAGCTTGGCGTGAAGCCATTCCGGTGCCGGACCCGCCGCTAGAGCCGACAACCCCTGCGCCGGTCGAACCCGTGCAGGCCACGCCCGCTCCGCAACCGAAATCCAAAGCCAAGCCCAAAGCGCCGCAGCCGAAGCTGAGCGCGAGTGCAACGCCAGCGGCTAGCGTGGCCCCCCGAGAGAGCGCCGACTCGCAGGCGAAGCAGACGGCGAGTGCAACTCCTGAGAAACCGTCGAGCAAGTCTGTTCCTGCGCCGCGAAAGTCTCCCACGGTCATTCGCACCGCTGCGCGGCGCGTGCCAACTCCATCCAAGGCCCCCGAATCCACTTCTTGAGCCGCGCTGGGCACTGCGTCCCTCGCGGGCGGGGCCCCCTAGTCGTCAGCAGGGCATGTCGGGCGGCATCAACTCCAGCGCCAACAAGATGAGGGTGTGATCTGCGCTCAGGCGTAGCGCAAAGGGCTTGCGCGGCGTGGAGTCGCGGCGCATGGGAGTCGACGGAATGGCGGCATCGGAGAGCAGCTTGATGACGGTCTCTCGGAACGGCGTGTAGGCCACGCCGTGCTCAATGCACAAGCGATAGATGATGTCGCCTAGCTCGGGGGCGGCGACGGCCTCCACCTCGAACACCTTGCTGACATCCTTCGGGCGACGCACCGGCCCTAGCTCGCGCAAGGCCTGCTTGAGGATGAGTTCGTAGTGAGAGAGAAGTTCCATAAGGCTCAGCCGAACATCGTCGCGGGCTGCGTTCTCAGTTCAGCGCATCTGCGAGGAGACTACCCCCGAAGCAAGTGCGCGGCGGAGCACACAGCCGATTCTGCAGTGATATACGGGCAAGTCATGAATCTTGCGGCACTTGCCGCATGCAAAAAAATCCAAGTTCTTCGAGGCGTGCCTTGTGACATGCGGGGAGCCCTTAGACTCGGGGCACGTCCCATGTCCATGCCGCAGCGACTTCTGGCTCTCTTCACGCTCCTGTGCCTTTCAAGCCCTTTCTGCGCCCAATTCGGCGCAGTGGAATCCAAGGTGCGTCTCGCGCGCTTTGAAGTTCCAAAGCAAGCGGCAAGCGGCCAGAGCATCGACGCCAAGGCCCTCATCAGTATTGAGCAGGAGTATCACATCTACGGTCTCAAGGCCGTGGGCTTTGAAACGGTGACCGAGTTCAAGCTCGCTGACGGCACGACCGGAATCACGCTGGGAACTCCTTTGCCAGACAGGCCGCCAGAGCGCCATGAGGATCCTCACAACAGTTACGACTATTGGGACGGCAGCATCGGCTTCACGTTGCCTCTCACCGTGACGGGTGATCCTGGCCCTCGCGAGATCAAGTTGGTGATGTCGTACATGGCCTGCACGGAAGAGTTCTGCCTTCCTCCCGCAGAATTGGAACTCACGGCTCAGGTGGAGCTCACGGCTGGGGTGAACGCGAGTCCTGCTGTGGGAGGAACCGTGGTCACGCCCGTTGCTGCAGCGAAGCCAACCCCCGCACAGATCCCGCCGCTGAGTGATTTCTTGCTCGAGGCCATCTTGGCGGCACTCGTCGCGCTCATCACGCCCTGTGTGTTCCCCATGATTCCCATCACCATTTCCGTCTTCACCAAGCAAGCCGAGAAGCAGCAGGGGTCGGTGAAGTTGCTCGGATCGGTCTACGCCCTCGGCATTGTGGTCTCGTTCACGGCCATCGGCGCGCTCCTGACCTTGGCGCTCGGGCAAGACGGGGCTAGCGCATTCGCTTTGCACTGGGGAACGCAACTGTTCATCGGTGTGCTCTTCATCGTCTTTGCGATGTCGCTATTCGGCCTGTTCGAACTGCAATTGCCCGCAGCGCTGACCAACCTGTCCGGCGGCGCTCGCGGCCGAGGCGGGGTGCTAGGTGTTTGGTTGCTCGGGATGCTGTTTGCGGTGACGAGCTTCACCTGCACCGCCCCATTCGTTGCCCTCATCCTTGCTAGCGCTGCCACCAGTGGCGAGTGGACGCGGCCCGTCTTGGGCATGGTGGTGTTCTCGTCGGTGCTGGCAGTGCCGTTCTTCTTCCTCTCGATTTTCCCCGGCAAGCTCAAAGCGCTGCCGAAGTCTGGTGGTTGGCTGAACGAAGTCAAAGTGGCCATGGGCTTCGTGGAGGTGATGGCGGCCTTCAAGTTCATCGCCGCAGCGGACGCGACCTTGGGCTGGGGCGTGTTCACGCGCCCGTTCGTTCTTTGCACTTGGACGGTCTGCTGTTTGCTTTTGGGGCTCTACCTCCTCGGCAACTTCCGTTTGCCACACGACTCTCCGCGGGAACGCACGAGCGTGGTCCATCTCATGTTGGCCATGGTCGTCTTGATCCTCGGGTCCTACTTGTTCCGTGGATTGCTCGGCGGTCCCATCAACTGGACCATTGCCAGTTACTTGCCTCCTGACCTCGAGGCCAGTGCTTCGCCGATGACCGGAGGACATTCCGGTTCACAGGCTCACGCGGAGCATTTCAAGAACGACTACGACGCCGCAAGGGCTAGGGCGCGTGAGCGCAAGGTGCCGTTGTTCATCGACTTCACGGGCTATGGGTGAGCCAACTGCCGGAGCGTGGAGGAATCCACGTTCAAAGACGCGCGGGTCCGCGCGGCATTCGAGCGCGTTGTGAACTTGGCGGTTTATGTGGACGAGAAGGACAAGCCGCTGCGCAAAAAGTTGCAGGAACTTCAGGAGCGCTTGGTGGGAGCCCCCAATCTCCCGGCGTATCTCGTGCTAGATCCGGTGGATGAGCGCGTGCTTCTCAACCTGGGGTTCAAGATGGAGTACGTGACCTCGCCGGCCACGTTTGCGGAAGAACTGGAAGCGGCCCTCTCAGCCTTCTCGGCACGTTGAGACGCTCTCATGGCCTTGCAAACCGGATCCACCTGAGCGGTAGACTGCCTGAGGAACGAGATCTGATTGAGCGATCAAGATCTAACAAGTACTCGGCTTTTGGTGCAGCGCATCCAAGAGGGCGATGAGTCCGCCTTCAACAAGCTCTTCATGCGCTACTACCCGCGCATCAAGCTTTTGGTGCGGCTGCAAATGCTGGACAAGCTCAGGGCGCAAGTGGAAGCGGATGACATCATCCAAGAGATCTACTTCGAGCTCTTCCGCAACTTCCACAAGTTCACCTGGCACGATTCCAATTCGTTCTACAAGTGGGTGGTCACGGTGGTGGCTTGGAAGATCAAGGACTTCGACAAGTACTTCTTCAAGACCGCCAAGCGGCAGGGAGCGAACGCGCTTTCCTTGCAGCAAAAGCCGCCTGAGTCCACCGAATGCGGCCCGAACATCGGCGACATGGTGGAGGGCGATGCCTATTCGCCGTCGCAAGTCATCCTTGAGCGCGAGGGCTTTCAGATGCTTGAGCGCGCGTTGGCTCAATTGCCAGCACACTTTCGCCAAGTCGTTCAGTTGCGTCAGATCGAAGAGAAGTCTGCGAAGGAAACCGCCGAGTTGTTGGGCATGACACCCAACGCTGTGAACGTGCTCTATCACCGCGCGCAACAGCGGCTGCACGAACTGCTCCGCGAGATGAGTTGGTTCAACTGAAGGCGCGCCAAAGCGCGATCGCCAGCAAGAGCACGATCAAAAGAACAGCCGCCAACGGCTTGCCAGTCGGCAGCAGGGGGCGGCGTTCGGCCAACGCAGCACGCGCGCGACGGCGCTCGCGCCGCGCATCCTCCACCACTTGCTCACGCTCCTCTTCGCTCGGATCTCCGTCCGGGAGTTCCACCTCGGCGAGCATCTGATCCTCGGCGGGTAGCCAGCCGGTTTCCCTGTCCGCGCCGCAGTGTGGACAGGAAGGGCGGCCGGCCCGAAAGCGTTCACCGCAGTAGGGGCATTCCTCTTGGGGATTGGCCATCAGCGGCCATTCTCGCAGGAAGCATCACTTCCATGGAACCGGACTTGGACGCACGCTGATGCCGTTGCCGCCGGTGTCGGTGCAGCCAGCGAGAGAGAGTTTGCCGGTGGTGGAGAGCGTGAGTGGGATATCTCCGACGTGGGTTTGCGAGCTCACGTCAATCACTGAGACATAGTTCTCGAACTTGTGCGAGACATAGGCATAAAGGCCACCGCCAGCCTTCCCGCCAAACGCCACTCCGTGGGCTCCGCGTCCTGTGGGGATGCTCGCATCAATGGCATCTAGTGGATTGGGCCAGTTGGCGGGGTTCGCCGCGCGATTCACATCGATGATGGTGCATCGGCTGCCGTTGGCCGCGAAGATCTTGGTGCCATCTGGGGTGAAGGGCACTTGCACCGTGCCGCCGGACATGGGGATGTCGCGGATCCAGATCTTGTTCACCAAGTCGTATAGGGAGACGGTGCCGCTGAGGCCGTTGCCCGCAGCGCCAAAAGTGGCCTGTGTGTTGCACGAAGCCCCGAGAGGCAGTTTCCCAGCCGGCAGACGCGCGAGTTCCGGCATCGTCGTGGTTTGCGAAACATCGTAGATGCTGAATGTGTTGTCCATGGAGTTCGATGTGACCAAGCGATCGGTGCCGTACCAGACGCCGTGCGGTCCGTAGCCAGAACTCCACGCGCGGGGGGCCACGATGAGCAATCCTGTGAGCGGCCAGCTTCCGAATGGGTCTTGACTCATCATCTGCACATAGTTCGAGCCTTCCATGCTCACGAACCAACGCGTGCCGGCGAAATCGGAGGTGACGTGTGCTGGGGCCGCGCCTGCAACATAGGTTCCGACTTCGGTCTTGGTGGTGGCATCGATGAGTGAAACCGTGGCGTCAAACCAGTTGGTGACGAGGGCTTGCTGATTGCCTGCGCTGAACCAGAGGTTGTGGGGGTTGTTCCCGAGTGGAATGGTGTGCGTCACCGTGAAGGTGGACGCGTCGATGACTTGGATGACGCCATCCTGCGTGCGGCCGGGCCAATCTTGGAATTGGCAGTTCACCCAAATCTCGCCTACGCCGGGAACGGCGGGGAGGGCCATCGGCGCTGCGGGCGCGTAGCTTGGCGGCGTGAACGGCCGGTTCACATGAATCGAACCGCGCATGTACGGGTGCATTCCGCAGAGGAAGGTGAAGTCGCCCTCCGTCATGAAGGTGTAGTCCCACGTGCCGTTGGGGCCGATGTTCCCCGAGCAAGCTCCGTCGCCGCCCGCGAGGAGGTCCTGAAGATCAATCACAGGGTGATAGGTCTTGCCCACGTTCTTGAAGCGCACGGTCTCGCCAGCGTTGATGCTGAGTTGCATGGGGGAGAACCACGGGTCTTCATCAGTGACAAGCACGAGGTGGTCGAAGGCCGGATCCGGCTCTGCCGTCATCGGAAGGCCTTCGATGTACAGCGCTAACGCCGCCAGCTCTTCTTCGCTGATCTCTTGTTCAGGAATCGCAGGCATCATGGGTGCGTGGCCGTTCCGGACGTGCCACCCCAACGGGTTCGCGGGATAACCCGCGATGGTTGGCGCAGGCCAAGTGGGATCCACCCAAGACCAGCCGCCCTCACCCACATTGCCGTGACATGTGCCGCAGTTGGCGCGCATGATCTCGCCGGGAGTCTTCAGGTCCATGACCTCGACCGCGGCATCGTTGCGGAAACAGCCGGAAAGCACGACAAGAACCACAGCGAGTGAACTAGAGCCTAGGCGGCGCATGAACGGGCCCATGGACGGAACCTCCGGGCCGAATCGTAGGAGTTCGCGAACACGCGCGCCAAACGCAGAGCTGCTCTGGATCAAGCGTTTCAGTTTCGGCGCACGCGCGAGCAGACGTGCGCCGCCCGAGCGCTCGCGTCAGGGGTGCAGCTTCAGCGGTCGGCGAGCCGGTGCTTCAGCGTTGCGGCGCAGCAAGGCGGATTCCACGGCGGCCACCATGCGTTGGAATGGTTGCGCCAGTTCGGGTGCTTTCGAAAGCACTGCGGGTATGCCTTCGTCGCCTGCGGAGCAGGTGCGCGCATCCAACGGGATCGTGCCAAGTGCCGTCACATCTTCTGCTTCAGCCCAACTCAGCGCGCCACCGCTACCGAACACCGAGCCGGACATGTTCTCCACAATGCCCAGCACGGGCACGTTCGTTTCCTTGAACATCTGCAAGGCCTTTTTCGCATCCAGCATCGCCACTTGTTGCGGCGTGGAGACGATCACAGCGCCAGAGAGGGCGATGGTCTGGGTCATGGTGAGGGCCACATCACCGGTTCCCGGCGGCAAGTCCACCACCATGCAGTCGAGTTCGCCCCAGGCCACGTCGTTGAAGAACTGACGCAGTGCGCCATGCAGCATGGGCCCGCGCCAGATCACGGGCTTGCCTTCCTCCACCACAAACCCCATCGACATGAGCTTCAGGCCGTGTGCGAGTACGGGCGAGAGCATCTGCTTGCCATTGATGTTGGCCACCAGCGGCTTCTCAGTGCGCACGCCTAACATCATCGGGATGGAGGGGCCGTAGATGTCTGCGTCTAGCAGACCCACTGCAAGACCGCGCGCGGCGAGGCCCGCGGCGAGGTTCACCGCAACGGTGGACTTGCCCACGCCGCCCTTACCAGAGGCGACGGCAATGATGCTCTTGATGGCGGGGGCTTCCTTCAGCGCCGCGTCGTCCGTGGCGCTGAGGCGCACCTCCCGCACCCACGGGAGCTTCTTCAACGCGGCCTCGGCGGCGAGCACCGTGGCGGAACCGTCGTCGCCTAGGAGGAGCTCCGCCTTCACTGCGCCGTCGCAGTGCGTGAGACCGCGCACGCGATCGGCAACCGTCTCAGCAGCCTGTCCGGGTAGTTTCACAGTCTTCAAAGTGGCGAGGATCTCGTCTGTGCGCTGCTTGCGGTCGGTCATGGCGTCGATGGCTCCGTGGCCTTGGTTAGCATCCGGCACCGCACAGCGCCACGCGCGGGACGCGGCGCGTGGGAGTCCCGGAACAAGGGAGTGAGTCGCTAATGCCTCGACTTTTCGTACTCGGTTCAGCTGGTTGGATGCCCACCCTTGCGCGCCAAACCGTCGCCCATCTCATCGAGACGCGCCGAGGTTTGGTCTTTCTCGATTGCGGCAGCGGCATTGCGCGCCTGCATGACCCCATGTTCAAAGAGATGCTTCAGCGCCACCAACGCGCGCTGGTGCTGCTCAGCCATTGGCACCAAGACCATGTGCAGGGCCTAGCCGCCTTGCCGTTTTTCCTCGGGCACATGGAAGTGACGGTGGCGGGCCCGGGGCCGCAGATCACGGGGGAGAAAGCCGCAGACGTTCTGGCCCGCTACGGAGGCGCGCCGTTGTTGTCTCAGCCCCTGCCGGAGTGGGGAGGGCTTTTCCGCGGTGGATTCGAGATCGTGGACCTTCGAGCAGGGAAGCAGAACGTGGGAGGCGAGAAAGTCGAAGTCATCCCACAGCCCCATACTCATCCAAGCATTGGCTTGCGAGTGCGCGACGTGAGCTACATCACCGACACTGTTGAGCGCGACGAGTCGATTGCCTTTGCCAAGGGCAGCGCGGTCTTGCTGCACGACGCGTGGCTGGACAACGAAGGCCATGCTGCGGCGGGGGCGGAAGCTGCGGCGCATTCCACCGCGACGGGTGCGGCTCGTATCGCGCGTGCGGCTGAAGCGCGCCAACTCGTGCTTACCCATCTCAACCCGGCGTATGACGTGGCTCGCTTGGAGCGCATGTTTCTGGCCGCCGCAGCGATCCACCCGGCGACGCAGTTGGCCACCGACATGGCCTCGTTCAGTTTCACGGCCGCGGATGATGCAGCACCCGCCGCGCCGCCGGAGCGCGTCGAAATCGACGCCGAATAGACTTCTCCACGGGTTCTCCGCGCAAGAATCCGCAACCCGTCAACGTGCGAGTGACTACCTAAGTGCCTGCCTTTCGATGGGTTGCGGCGTCAAGAGTGGATCTTTGAAACAAAGTTGACGCGGCATTCCACGGGCTGGCATACTGTCTCCGAACCTCATTCATGAGGCATGGTCGTCTATATACAGACGAACGTGCGCCGACGGGGTCGGCAGCTTCCATTGGCCCGGAAGCGTTCAGAGGTTTTGGTGACGCACATGAAGTGGACATCCATCGCTTTGGCGCTGGCGTTGTCGGCAACTCTCGCCGCACAAGGCATCGGCAACAATCGGGATCTCCTTCTAGAGACCTCCTTCGCAGGCGGATCTCTGAATGCTGCCGCCAAGTACATGCCGGCTGCTGGCGACCTGTTGTTGCGCGCCACGAGCCCTTTCGGCACGCAGAGCTATGCGCCTCTGCTCATCGCATTCGACCTTCGCGGACGCACGGATGTCGGTTCGGTCCTCTCGCTGCCTAATGAGCCGGATGCCTTGGGTCTCGGGCCCGCCACTGCGCTGCTCTTGGATGGCAGCGCCTCTGGCTTCGGCATCATTTCTGTCCCCGCCACGGTGGGGGCTCAAGGTTGGAACCTCACTGTGCCCCTGCCGGACTTCCGGCTCTACGGTTCACCCTCGTTGCGTATCGCGGCGCTCACGCTCGACAGTGCCGCACCCAACGGACTCGCGATCAGCAAGACTCTGCGCCATGACGTGGAGGCGTTCAGCACGCAAACGATGTTGACCGCCACGGAATACGCCCCGTCTAGCATCATGGGTTACGGCACCGAGTGCGCCGATGTGAATGGCGATGGCATTGCGGACGTGCTCGCAGGCGTGCCCTGCGCAGATCCGTTCGGTGTGACGGATGCGGGCGAAGTGCGCGTGTATTTGGGGCCGTCTCTCAGCCTGAGCTACATCCTGCGTGCTCCGCAGCCTCAAGCTCAAGCTTGGTTTGGCAATGTGGTCCGCACGGGCGATGTCACCGGTGACGGGTTCGTGGACATTCTCGTCGGCGCACGTCAGGAAGACGTCAACGGCGTGGTGGACGCGGGGCGGGTCTATGTTTTCGCTGGGCCGCAGTTCACTTCGGTCACTGTGCTCACGGCTCCTATGTTGGAAACTGGCGCGCGGATCGGACATGCGCTCTGCACCACGGACTGGAATGGCGACGGCATCCAAGACATCGCGGTCGGCTCCCCCAAGTCCAGCGTCGGGTTGATCCCACAAGCCGGAAACGTGCACATTTTCGCAGGCGGGACTTTCGCGTGGTTGACTAGCCTCGCGAATCCGACTCCCACCGACGGAGCCAAGTTTGGCTACGCCCTCGCTGGCGGCGATCTCAACGGCGACGGTCTTGGCGACCTAGCGTCCTGCGTGCCCTATCACGATGTCGGTATTGCGGATGACACCGGTGGGGTTGCGATCTACTTCGCACCCTCCACGTCGCCTGCGATTTTCTACACCCAGCCACAGGATGTCGGCGCCGTCTTGGGCGATGCCATTGCGCGCGGTGACCTGAATGGTGACGGGTTTATGGATCTCGTGGTGGGTTCAGAGTTCGATGATGCGGCGGCACTCGATGGGGGTTCCGTGCATGTGCTTCTCGGTCCTTCCTTCGCGGCCGTCATGGAGATCACCTCGCCGGAAGCCAGTGTGCTCGGCGGCTTCGGCAGCGACGTGGCTCTCGGGGATGTCAATCGTGATGGGTTCCTCGACATCGTGGCCGGGGAGTTCTATGCGGATCCCTTTGGACTCGCTAATGCCGGTCAAGCGTGGGTTGCCTATGGCCCTGATTTCGTCACGCGCGTGAAGAGCGTTGCCCAAGATGTGCAAGCAGGTGCAAACGCCGGGCGGCGTGTGGCCGTTGGCGATACCAACGGCGATGGCTTCGCGGACATGGTGTTCGGCGCACCGCTCGCGGATCCCTTCGGGCCGGTGAACAACAACGAAGGCGCGATCTACATCTCGCGCTGAGCTCGCCAACCCACGGTGTTCGTGGGAGGCGCTCTATTCGCGAGCCCGCGCGTAGCAATTGCGTAGGCGGTAGAACATCGTCAAGTAGCAGCCGAGAGCGAACAGCATCTCCATCAGTTCCTTGATCACGCGCCGGTCTTGCAGCTCGTACAGCAGCGCACTGTCGTTCCGTCGAAGCAGGATGTAGACGTACATCGCGAGAAAATAGGGGATGAAGCGTGCAGGCACGGTGAAATGTTCGAGGAAGTCGATCCAGCGGATCCAACGCGGCTGACGGGCTAGAATCGCGCGGCCCAACCACACGGTGCTTGCCGAAAAAACGCCGAACGCCCCTAGGAGCAAGTCCAGGCGGATCTCCCACACGCCGTGGATCCCTTGGATGTTGTGGAGGTTGAGTTCCTGCTGCATGTTGATGCCAGCTAGGGACTCGGGTGTCTCGAGCATGAGCTGCCGCTGCCCCCAGCTCAACTCTTCCATACCGATCACGAAAAATGCCAGCGCCCCGAACCAGTGGAGCACGGCAAGGGCCTTCAGACCATGGCGTCGATGCTCAACGGCCACGAGATGGGCATGGAAGGCCGCGAGCAGAAAAAACGCGACCGTCAGCATTTCCACGGCGCCGTCTTCCGCGTGCAGTTGCTGGAAGTGGAACCAAGAGCGCAATCCTAGACGCACCATGATGACGATGAGGCCGCCCACAAAGATGAAGTGCCTGAGGAAAGCAGCCGACTCGCGCATGGCTCTTCCGCGGCGGGTGCGCTCTAGCACTGGGGGCGTGAGTGTCATGGTGATGTCGGAGCTTAGCCCTGATTGCTAACCTGCGGTCGTGGACGCTAGGCAGGTCACCGTTCTCGGGTTTGGCGCGGTGCGCGATGTTCTCGGCGCTGAGCGCCTCGTGTGGGCATTGCCTGAAGGCACTCGCGTCCAAGATTTGTTGGAGTCCTTGGAACGTACCTATCCGACGTTGCACGCCCATCGTTCGCGCTTGGCCTATGCGGTCAACGCGCAGTGGTCCAACTTGGACTCAGTGCTGAAGGATGGCGACGAGTTGGCTCTGCTTTCACCAGTGAGTGGCGGATGAATATCGACGTGCGCCTGCAGCGTGAGGCCTTGGATGAAGGGCAGGCTCGGGCCTTGGTCGCGGCCGCAGGTCACGGGGCGGTGCTGGTTTTTAGTGGTGTCGTGCGCAATGTGCATGAAGGGCTTCCCGTCTCGGCGGTGGATTACAGCGCCTACGAACCGCTCGCGCGCACCGAACTTGAGGCAGTGGCGCGTGAAGCAGCTGCGGGGCTAGAGATTGGCTCGTTGGCACTCTGGCACCGACTCGGGTTGCTGCAGGTTGGTGAGGTCAGCGTCATCGTGGCGGTGGGGTCGCGCCATCGCTTGCCTGCGTTGCGTTGCGTCGAGCGGCTGATGGATCTCTTGAAGCGCAGGGTTCCCATCTGGAAGCAGGAGCATGGCCCGGATGGCGTGCGCTGGGTCGAGGGGCAGCTTCCTCCCACACGTTGACAGAGCAAGGGAACCTGCTGAGACTTCCGCCCATGGCTAGCGCCGAGGAAAGAGCTCGATTTTGTCGCCACTGCAACGGTGTCGTTGGCTGGCACGCGCGGGCCTGTTCCGAATGTGGAATGGAGCTCGGCAAGGAGGCAACGGGAGCGCGCGTGGAAGGTGCCCCCGAAGGTCAGGCTCACGAGTACTTCAAAGCACAGATGCGCATCTGCCATCGAGCGCGCGAACACACCGCGCGGTTGATCGAGCAAACGGAAGCTCTCGAAAGGCGACTCAGCGCCATTGAAGGCAAGAAGGCCAGCGCAGACACACGTCGCGACTTGCTCGTCGCTAGCGAGCGTCTCCTCGACCTCGAATCAGACTGGGAGGACATTCAGCGACGCTTCAACGGCGCGACCGAATCGCTGGAAGAGGTGTTTTCCTGCGAGGTGCTGGAAGCGGAAGCCGCTTTTGCCATGCCCGCCAAGTTCGAAAACGCTTTGCGGGAAGAGGCCGAGGCCCTGCAGACCGACCTGCAACAGGCTGAAGACTCCATCGTGACGGTGCGCCGCCATCAAGGCGTGGTGCACGCTCGACACAAGAATGCCGTCGGCGGCCTTGCCACGGGTGCCCGCGGCACGCTGGTCTTGGGAATCACGGCGCTGGTCGCCGCCGGGCTAGGGGCCGCGGGGGGGATCCTCTTCGGAGGCGTTGACCCAACAGCACTTGTGTTCAGCTTGTTGCCCGCATGGCTAGGGCTTCTGGTTCTGTTTCTCAACGCCCGTGCCAAGTCGCTCTAGGCGGCTGAAATCTCTCGCGAAAGCCCTGTCAGATCACCACTTCGGACCGTTATACTTTCACGAGCTAAGGGGCGCGTTGCCTTCGGGGCAACGTGCCTACCGGTCGCATCTGGAGGTCTACCCATGTCGGCAACTCGCCAGCGGTTCTTAGCGCAGTTCCTTGCGCTCTTGCTCGTTCCAGGCATCACGCTGCTCGCCCCGGCGCGCGCGGGATCGCTCTCGAACATCAACGAGGTCACCTCGATTCACATGTCGGTGGAGCCGGTTGAGCAGAAGCTCCACATCAACGTCACCGGCGGCAACGGGCTTTCTGGCATCGTCCGCCTCGCACTCCTGCCGGTGGGCGGCACGAGCGTGGTGTTCATGGATGTGCCCTTCACCTACCCGAGCACGGGCATCCTTGAATGGACCACGGACCTCATCAACTTTGAACAGTGGCCCGGTTTCGACTGTGTCGCACAGGCCATCACCATGGCCGCCGACGGCAGCGCCACCTACTCGAGTCCGTGGGGCTTGCGCATGCGTCGCTACCCCCTTTCACAACTGGCGGGAGTGCCGCTTCCTGCGGGTGGATCGACGAGTCTTGCCATGCCCGGGACCACCTCCCCCTTGTTTCCCGTGACCTGGACGGCCATTGAAGGTCGCGCTCTGAGTGGCGTGGGCTTCGAGTGCCTCGTCTTTGCCACGGCTGCTCCTGGAATCGAAGGCGTTCTGCCGGTGAACTGAGGAGACCTCCATGCTGCACCATCCACTACTGGATGCTGTGGCGGAGGCCGCTTCCAAAGCCCCGCCACGCTCCCATCAACGAGAGATCCTTCAGCGCGCCACCGCGATGCTGAGCGAACTCCATCGCCAGATTGCGGATTCCGCGACGCCCGAACGCGTCCGGGAAAAACTGCGTCATTTCGTCGCGGCCCTGGAGGCCAGCCACGAGCGGCTCGGCCAGCGCATGTTGGAGCCGACCTTCCTGCTCAATGCAGTGGGCGAGGCCATGGGCCGCTCAGAGCTGATCCACCAGGCCGTGGTCAGTTTCGTGCAGGTCGGGCTCTACTTCTTTGGCTTGGATCAGATCGAGCGGCGTTGGCCACGGGAAGCCGTGAGTTGCAGCGCAGTGCACGCCGAACATCTCGGGACCTTCATCTCGCGGGATGGCCTGAAGGCTGTGATCGCTCGGGCCAAGGCGCGGCTAGCTGAAGGTCGCCCCTATTGCCTCAGTTGGCACTACCTGAACAGCCTGCGCACGGCCTTCCTCAGCTACTGCCGCCATTCTCACGACGCGTTGGATCACACCGCGGTCGTGGAGGAACTGGACGCCATGGCGCGCGAAGTGTCCACCGACACGAGCGCGGAAAACCGCATGCAGTTGGTCTTGGATGTGTTCCGCACGGAACTGACCCCTGAACAACAGCGCATCTACTTGGCGCAACATGGCACGGTGCTGAGTGGTGAAACACCGTCGCCTCTTGCGGAACTGATGGGGCTCGCGGGCGGCGACTCAGGCCAACTCGGCTGGGGAGAGATTGCGGCGCGGGTTGGGCTTAGCGAGAAGTCTGCGAAGCGCGAGTACCTGCGAGCTCTGCATGCATTGCTGGCCGGAGTTGCGCGTAGGACGTTTGGCCCTGGTCCACTGCCCGTGGCGATGGTGCGGCGCATCCAAGACGCGTTGCTCTCCAGCATCCGCGAGAAGGACCTGCGGCTAAAAGACCACAACACCGGACGCGGCATGGGGGTGTTGGTGGAGAAGTGGCAGGTGGCGCTGCGCTTCGTTCTCGCCAGTGAACGCATCTCCGCCTGAGCATGGCATCCGAATGTGACCTCGTTGCGACTTGGATGAGCCGCTTTGAGGCCACAAGTGGCAAGAGCTCCCTCGCGGAGATTGCGGCCCATGCAGAGTCCTGCGCCAGTTGCCAAGAAAAACTCGCGCGCTTTTTTCATGCGGTGGAGCTGCCGGCATCGAGCTATCTCCGCGAAACCGTGGATGAATTGGCCCTGGCTTTGCTCAACCTCGCCCGCGCCCTCATTCGGGACGCACCAGGAACCGAGGAGACGGAAAACGTGCGCATCACCGAGGACGGCGGCGGGACGGCTGCTGAGAACCGGCTTGCGGGGGAAGAACTCATCGCCGATGCAGAGGACTTCACGGGCTCGCGTCATGTCGGCGAAGTGGATCTAGAGGACTTGCGCGCGGAATTGGCCGCGACGGAAGAGCGCAGAACGAGGCGCACAGACTTGGCGCGTGCGCTGTTCAAGCGCATCACCACGCTCGCGTGCCGTTCACGGGCCAAGGCGTGGAACTGGCTAGGAGTTCTCCATTACCAGCGCGAAGAGTTTGCCGAGGCGGAGACCGCCTTCCTTGCGGCTCTCGCGGATGTCGATGGGGCTCGAGACGCGCGCGCGTTTGCCCATTGCAATCTGGCCTACGTGTTCAAGCATCGGGGCAACCTAGACGCAGCCGTGAAATCCGCGGACAAGGCGTTGGTCTTGGCCGAAGAGGATGGCCGCGATCCTTACTTCGCAGCCTTTGCCGGCGTCTACCTGCGGCTCGCGCGTGGGGCACCGGCGGATCTTGAGCGCGCTAGCGGGCTGCTCGACGAGATCCTGCGCGCACCCGGGGGCAGGCTGCGCTACCTCCAAGATTTGGGCCTTCCGAGCAACGCACCCGTGAAAAATATCGTCTCTAAGTCAAGCCTCGGTAAGTGTTTGGGCTTAGGCGACTAGATTCGCTGATTTTCTTCGCCGTTTGCGGGGCCATCCTTGCCATTCCATGTGGACACAACCGCCGCACGCGAGTGCGGCACGGCCCTCCAAGGGGGCTGGATGGAATAGAACCGCTGGGCTTTATCGGGTCCGACACGGGGTTGGTTCCCGATGGCAGGGGAGCCCGGCGGAGATCGAGGGGTGGGGCCTTCGTGATCTGGGTGATCACGGAGGCCCTCCTTTTTTGGAGCACGGCCGGATGGCCGCTCCCGTGCCCCTGTCCGCACAAAGGCGCTCGCGGTCAGCGCCCCTCACCTTCCTGCAACTCGGCGCGGACTTCATGGGAACGTTCCACAGCGAAGCCGGCCCCCCACGCGAGAGCGGCAATGGCCGCCAAAGAAAGGACTAGGCTCGCAAACCGAATGTGCTTGGCCTTGATGTCGTTGCGGCGTCCCTCGAGCACTTCGTCCAAGCAGTAGCCCGCGACAAACCCGCCTAGATGGGCGGCGTTGTTCACATTGGGGATGACGAGGCCGAGGACCAAATTCACGATGGCCCACGTGATCAGCTGCCGACGCAGCGCTTGAGCCACGATGTCGGTGCGGCGGCGGAAGTGCCCGATCAAGAGTCCCATGAGTCCGCACACCGCGCCGGATGCGCCGACGGAAAACCCGACCTCGTCTTGCAACGCGAACCAACCATCGGACACGAGGGAAGCCACTAGGCCAGTGAACAAGAAGCTCGTGAGGAGCAGAGTGCCACCGAAGATCACCTGCACGGCCCGCCCAAGCTGCCAAAGCGCGAAGCAGTTCATCAGAAAGTGCAAGAGCCCGGCGTGGAGAAACACTGCCGTCATCGCACGCCAGACGGCACCCTCGCTGAGCAGAATGGGGCTATCCGCGCCCAAAGCAAACAGCGTGAGACCGCCGATGTCCTCGCCCGCGAACGAGCCCCCGGACTGCCATGCGTTCACTGTGCGGTCCAGCACAACTTCCGCAAGAAACATGAGGCCTAGCACGAGCAGAATGAGATTGAGCGCGGGCATCGGGACCCGCATGCGGCCAATGATCGGTGTCTCGTGATGCATCGCGCAACCATAGCGCGCCGTCAGGAATTGACCGCGACGGAAAGCCCGCATACAAGACGCCCGTGACAGCGAGGCTCCAGTTTTCTGTGCTTGGCAGCGGCAGCAGAGGCAACTGCGTGCTCGTGCAGGCTGGCGCGCACGCCGTGTTGCTAGATGCAGGCCTGTCAACTTCCAGCACCTTGGATCGTGTGGCCACCCTGAGCCCAAGGGTTCGGCCTGAGGCCATTCTGCTAACCCATGAGCATTCGGATCACATCGCTCATGTGCGCCGCCTTGCCGAAGAGACTGGCGCCACGGTCTACGGCAGTGCAGGAACACTGGCTGCAACGTCCGAGAAGAAGAAGCTCGGTAGCGTGGCGGCGAGAACTCTCGTGGCTGGAGCGAAACTCCACTTCGGCCCGCTGGAAGTGGAAGCTGTCACCAAACCCCACGATGCCCGCGAGCCCGTGGGTTTTCTCGTGCGCTGCGGTGAGGCCGTGCTGGGGTTCTTTACGGACCTCGGCCATGTGGACGCGAACGTGGGCGCGGCCATCTCCGCATGCACCGCACTCATCCTCGAAGCCAACCATGATGCGCAGCGGCTAGCTAATGGTCCGTACCCACCCTGGTTGCAAGCGCGCGTCGGAGGCTCGCTCGGGCATCTTGCCAACCGCGCTTGCATGGAAGCCATCGCTCGACATGCTGGGCCGCAACTCCGCGAACTCGTGCTTGCGCACCTCTCGCCCGAAAACAACTCGCCTGAGCTCGTGCGCAATGCTGCCAAGGAAATGCTCGGGGCGCGCACGCATTACGCGCGGCGCATCAGCTTGCAGGACCGCCCCACACCCTTGTTGGATGCGAGACCGGAGGCGACTCAGCCTCTGGTGAGCATGGCGTAGAGCTGCCGTCGCGTGGCGTCGTCCATGCGCTGAAACTGGATGCCTGTTCGACCGCTGGCGGCTTCCTCGCTGTAGCTCGACCAGACCACGCGTCCTGTGATGCGTAGTTCAGCGGCGGTGCCTTCCTGCAAGCACAGTTCGATGGTCTCTGGACCGTTCAGTGCGCAGGGGAGAGCGAGGCACGCCCCGCCCAATCCAAGGTCTGTGACTCGCGCGCGTCCGCGGCGTGCAAGCCGCGGCAGATACCAACTCAACTCAGCGCCTGAGGAAAAACGCTCGTAGGCACGGGCTACATGCTTGGTTGAGGGGAGAGTCTCAGAGGGTTGCACGGACTACCTCGAAATGCTCTTCGGCCGCGCAGGGTTTGGAACTGAAGCCAGAACTTGCGCGAACTCAGACGGGCACGAATGCTTGGAGTCCGCCTTCCACCCAGCGTTGCAGATGAGCCCGGTGCTCTTGGCGCTGCTGCTCATTGCCCCCCTCGGGCTTCGACAGCTTGAAGCCGTCATGGAGCATTTGCCCTGCGTAGCGAATGTCCGCGGAACTCAGGTGATCTGTGCGCATCACGGTGTGGTTGCCTCCGTAGTGCTCCCAAGCGAGGTCTTCGAGCCAAATCTTGGCCACAGCGAGCTTCCAGAGATCCGTGCCGGGGAATGGAGTGATGCCGGTGACTCCGAGAGTACGCGCCGGAAGTTGCACCAGCAGGTCATAGGTGTGCGCGAGACTCGCACGGGTCTCGTCGGGTAGGCCGACCACCACGAGCAAATGGGAGTGCATCCCGTGCGCATGCACGGCTGCGAGCACGCGTTTGATCTTCGTCACATCCACGCCTTGCTTTGCACCCTTAGCCAGCACTTCGTCGTCGCCGCTCTCGATACCGAAGTTGATGCCGCGACATCCCGCCGCCGCCATGGTGGTGAGCAGCGCGTCATCCAAACAGTTGATGCGCGTTTCGCACCACCACTGGATGCCGAGTGCTGCATCACGGATGAGATCGCAGAGCTCGTGGACGCGGGCTTTGTCTAGCGTGAAGGTGGCGTCGCGAAAGAGGATGCTCTTCAAGCCGCGGGCCGCGCAGTCTTTCAGTTCGGCGAACACATGCTGTGCGCTGCGCGCGCGAAAGGCTTTGCCCTGCGTCAGCGGGTAGGGGCAGTAAAAACCGCAGGAGTAGGGACATCCGCGGCTCGACTGCACCGTGGTGAAGCCCGTAGGCAAGAGGCTGTAGGTGTAGCCCGCGTGGGACAACAACGAGCGCTCGGGCAAGGGCAATTGGGACAGATCAGTCAAGCGCTCTTCAGGAACCGCAGTGAACAGTCCCTTCTTCAAGCGCGCCGTCCCGCGTTCATCCTGACCGAGCAGGACTTCGGCGATGGTCAGGTCGCATTCACCCGTGAGCACGAAATCCACTTCCCCCTCACGCAGCAAGCGCTCATGAAAATGCGCTTCCGTCAGGGCGGTCTTGGCAACAACTCTCGCGCTGGTGAAGCGCTTGAGTTCGCGCAGGAAGAGAATGTCCGCTTCAAACGTTGGCAGATTCACTTCGGCGACCACTGCGCGAATGCCTTCGCGGTTGATCAAGTGGCAGATGTGTGTGGCCTCGAGGGCGTGGATGCCACCGTCGACGATGGCCACCGGCCATCCCTTGGACTTGAGCGTTGTTCCGAGGGAGAGGAGATCTAGCGGTGGGAATCGGTCGGAGCTGTCGTGAACGAAACCCATGCCTCCGCCCATGTCCCGATTGAGCCGCAAGGCCAAACTCGGCGTGTTGAGCAGCAGTGTGGGCAATACGCCCGCAGCGAGTGACTCAGCCAGCCGCGGTCGCCCCAGCCCGAGCTGATCCATGAGATCTAGAAGTCCCGTGCGAAACGAAAACCGCGGGCGATAGCCGAGGTCGTTCCAAGCGCGATCTAGGCGATAGCGATAGTGCACTCGCTCCGGGGAAGGCGTGGCATGGGGCGGTTGGATTTCAGCGGCCACAGCGATGCCGCGCCAATCAGCAGCCGTTGCGACGTCGGCAGCAAGGTCTCCCACCCGGGGCGCTTGCCCATCCGTAATGTGGAACACGCCGTCACCGCGCGTCAGAGCAAGGAGCACCGCCTGCACCACATCTTGGACATGCACGGGTTGCCAGCGATGGTTGGCCCACTCCCGCGAGAGCTCTTCGGAGCCCGTCAACACAGCTTGAGCCACCACGCCCGCGATGCCCGTGGTGCCTTCGCCGTAGATGTTGCCGGGGCGCAGCACGACGAGTTCGAGCCCAAGCATCCGCGACAGATCGCATGCGGCTTGTTCGCCGGCCAACTTGGAGCGTCCGTACTCTGTGGCGGGTTGGGGCGCGCGGCTTTCGAAGGCTTCGTCGTCCGAAATGTGCAGGGGGCCTGCCGCCTCTAGTGAGGAGATGTAGACCACTCGTCGCGCGAGAGCGTGAGCAGCTGCGCGGATCGCATGGATGGTGCCATCGCGGTTCACGCGAAGCAGGTGCTCTGGAGTCGCCGCGTAATCTGTGCAAGCCGCAGCATGCACCAAGACATCGAAGCTGCGCCCCGTGAGGAGCTTTGGCGGAACGGGGTCGGCTAGATCTGCGGACAGCACCTCCACCGAGCTGGGGACATCGGGGGGTAGACGCGAAGCTTGACGGACGAGGAGCGTGACCTCGTGGGCTTCGTCCAACAAGCGACGAAGGACTTGGCGTCCGAGGTATCCGGTAGCTCCTGTCAGCAGGATGCGCATGTGGTTTGTGATCTTACGGACTGCGGCCCGCGGTCCCATGCATTCTTTGTGCCGCTTCGGGAGTTAGCATCGGCACGATGCAGCCGTTTCTCGTGCTCTTCGACATCGACGGGACTCTGCTCCGCCCCGTCGGTGTCGGTCGCCGGGCCCTCACACGCACGTTCGCTGAACTCTTCGGTCGGCCCGAAGTCTTTGACGGTGTGAGCTTCACTGGCTCGACGGATCGCGACATCTTCCGCGCCGGGCTCGCAGCCGCCGATCAACCGGAGGCGCGGCTCCCCGAAGTTGAGGCGCGATATCTCTGCTGCCTCAGCGAAGAAGTGCAGCAGACAGGAGACGCTGCGGACCCAGCCATGGTGCGGCTCGTCGAATCCCTCGCCGCTCGGCCCAAGGTTCAACTCGGGCTCGTTACCGGCAACGTGCGCGCGGCGGCAGCGATCAAGTTGGCACCCTCTGGCCTTGGCAGGTATTTCCCGCGCGGAGCATTCGGTTGCGAAAGCTCTGATCGTGCAGAACTCGTGCGTTTGGCCATTCAGCGAACCCGAGAGTCCACCGGCTGTGAATTGCCGGCCCATCGCATCTGCCATGTGGGAGATGCGGCCTCCGACGTCCTCGCCGCCAGAGCCAACGGGATCATCGCCGTGGCCATCGGTGCCAAAGACGGTGCTCCCGCGTTGCGCGCGCTCGGTGCCCAACATCATTTCTCCACGACAGAAGCGGAGTCGCGATTCGAAGCGGAGGTGCTCGCATGAAGCCGATCATCGGACTGGACCTGTCGTGTCTCGAGGTCCAGCCGGAGACAGGGGTCGAGCGCTACGCACGCCGTCTGGTCGAACAGTTGCCGCTGGCTGCGCCTGACCTGGATTTTGTGGTGTTGGTACGGCCTGGACGTCCGACGCCCCAAGTCACGCCCCCAGCCCGCATCGTGGAAGTGCCGAGCCTTCTGCCGCGCGTGCTGTGGCGCGAGGGAGCGATGCCCAAGGCGCTGCGCAATCTGGGCGTTCGTCTCATGCACGCTCCCGTGGCAGCGCTGCCCATGCGCACCTCAACTCTGCGCGTGGCCACTATTCATGACGTCCCGCGTTTTGGTGAAGCCGGGAACGAAGGCCGCCTTTCCCGCCACCGCTTGCGCATGCTGCACGCGCTGCGTGCGGCGGACCACATTGTGGTGCCTAGCGAAGCCACGCGCTTGGCCTTGCTCGCGCTAGAGCCGCGGGTTGCTGAGCGTGTGAGCGCCATCGCCCATGGCGTCGATCCCGACTTCCGCCCCTATGGTGTTGCCCTGCGGCGCGATCGCTACGGCATCGCTCCCGGGCGCTATCTGCTCTGGGTGGGGACCCTCCGGCCGCGCAAGGATCCCCTCGTGTTGGTGGAGGCCTTTGCACGCATTCTGCGTGCAGGTCACGAGGATCTTCAGTTGGTGATGTGCGGCAAGGCGCTCATGTCCGAAGAGGAGATTCGTGCGCCTCTGCGCGCGGCAGGCATTGATGCACAGCGCCTGATCCTGCCCGGCTACGTCGCGCGCGAAGATCTGCCGGAGCTTTATCGCGAGTCTCTCGCGGTGATCGTGCCGTCGCGGCTCGAGGGTTTTGGCTTGCCTGCTCTAGAAGGCATGGCCTCTGGTCGGCCGCTTGTGGTCTCTGAGGATGCCGCCCTAGCCGAAGTTTGCGGCGACGCCGCGTTGTCATTCCACACCGGCGATGCGCACGACCTCGCGCGCGTCTTGCAGCACCTCCTGCGCGATGAAGCGTTACAGCGCCGGCTGTCAGCGCACGCGCTTGAGCGCGCATCTCTTCACAGTTGGGAAGCGAGCGCCCTCGGTCACGCGGAGGTCTACAGACGCGTCATGGCTGCGGCGGCGGAGCGGCAGCGCTGAGTCGTTCCACGCGCGCTGCTGCACTGGCCATGCGGAAAGTGGCCTCGGTGATCTGATGTCGCGCTTCGGCCAGTGCTCGACGGGCCTCGAGTTCTTCGCGCGAGGTGAGGACTCCGGCCCGCACGCGCTCTTGCACAATGCGATGATTCTCCTCGGCGGCGAGGGCTCCTTGGCGAGCGAGATCCTGCGCCGAGTGCGCTTCTTCATGATCTAGGTGTGCGCGCGACAACTCGGAGTGCAAGCGCAGGATTTCCGAGCGCTCGCGCGCGTCGAGCCCTACGGCATCGGCATGCAGGGCTGCGATCTCCGCTGCACGGCGCCCACCATCGACGATGAGCCAACGCAAGGCGAGTGAGAGGTCGCCGCTGGTGGCTGGGGAACCAAAAGTCGGCGTACCGTCGTGACGAGCACTCAAGGCCAGCGATAGTTCTGGGAGCGATCCAGCTTTGACGGCGTCGCGAGCGTGGCGCAGCCCTTCGCGGCGTTTCCGCAGAGCCAGCAGGGTTGGGTTGTCGCGCTCAGCCTGCGCGAGCAGATCAGCTAGTGCGGGCAGTGCTGGCTGTGACGCAGGCTGTGGAGCCAATTCCACGGCGGAGTCCAACGAGCGCACCAGCAGGGTGTTCAGCACGCGCTTGGCGTGCACGAGCGCGTTGTTCGCCACCACCAAATCTTGGCGTCGCGCCAGCAAGTCCACAGCAGCGGTGAGGAGTGTGTCGCGCGTGCGCTGGCCGGCTTCCACCAAAGCCGTGGCGTCGGCGACCTGCTTGTCTGCAAGTCGCAGCGTTTCTTCTGCCACGCCGACGTGTCCGGCAGCGGCGTGAACGCGGTGCCAAGCCACGGTCACGTCTTCCGTGAGTTGCGCCATGATCGCGCGGCGCTCAAGTTCCGTGGCAGCACGTTCTGCGTGGCGCGATGCCCTCGTTGCTTGATCGCGACCGAACGCGAACAACGAATAGCCAAGGCTGGCATTCCACTGTTGCTGCCAGCGGGGGCGAATGGTGAATGATCCGGCTCCAGGCATGTCGAAGGCCACCGCTTCGTCGTTCAGGGTGCCGGTGCCGCTGAGTTCGAGGGTCGGCCGGAACGCCGCGGCGGCATCGAGGAGGCGCGCATCCGCGCGTTGCATCGTGGTGAGAGCGAGGAGAATGTCCGGATGGCGTTCGATGACCAACGCACGGGCCGTCTCAAGGCTGAGGTCGCACAGATCGCTGGCGTCTGTGCTGCCGGGCTCGCTGAGCGCAGGGCGCGTTGCATGCAAAATCGGGCCAGCATCCACCGGTTCGCGCTGGCTAGTGCAAGCGACAAGCCCGAGAATCGAGATGACGAATACGCGTTGCATGCGAAACTCCGCGTGCAGCATACGCCGAGCGCGACCTAGGAACAGTTCGGCGGCCTTGGTGCTGAACTAGTAGGGAGTTCCTCATGGACGTGGCAATCGGCCTAGACCTTGGCGGCACGGATCTCAAGTGGGCGCTCGTGGATGCACGGGGGCGTTGCAGGGCGGAAGGCAGCGTGCCCACCGTGGCAGACCAAGGCCGGCGTGGTCTCGTAGCCTGCTTCGGAACCGCAACGCGTGCCGCAGCCGACTGCGCGAACAAGAAACGTCTGCGCGTGGTTGCGACCGGGCTCGGTTTGCCGGGTGGCGTCCAAGGGGCGCGCGGCTTAGTCACCGTTGTTCCGCCTCAGATCCCGGGCATCCGCGGGCTGGCCGTGGCAGCACTGCTCTCCAAACTGACCGGTGTGCCCGCAGTGGCGGAGAACGACGCCACAGTGGCTGCGCTAGCTGAAGCGCGCTGCGGAGCGGGCCGCGGCAAGCAGTCTGTGCTGATGCTCACCGTGGGCACCGGTCTCGGTGGCGGGCTGGTGATCAACGGTCGCACAGTGCGTGGCATCCACGGCACCGGCGGTGAAATCGGGCACGCGCTTTTCAAGCCCGGTGGAATCCCCTGCCGACACGATGGCCTTGCCGGCCAAGGTTGTCTTGAGCTTTACACCTCCGCGTCCGCTCTGCGGCGCATCCATGGGGAGTTGGGTGGCGAGGCAGAGTTGAGCCCGCGCGAGATTGTGCAGCGTGCGCGCCGCGGCGATGCGACGGCCCGGGCGGCGTTGGCGCAGATCGGCACGAATCTCGGCCTAGGTGTCAGCGGTGCTGCCGCGCTGGTGGACCCGGAGGTGATCATCGTGGGCGGCGGACTGTCCGCGGCGGGGAACCTCCTCCTCGCGCCCATGCGGAAGGCGTTCCGGCTACAGACCATTCGACCGTTGATTCGCGGAACACCCATCGTGCGCGCAAAGCTAGGCAACACGGCGGGGTCCGTCGGGGCTGCACTGCTCGCGCTGGAAGAACTGGCGCTCAAGTCTCAGCGCGCTTCAAGGGCCTCGAACAAGAGTCGGAAGGTGCCGAGCGTCTGAGAACGGTGCTGCGGACGGAACGCGAAGAGGATGAGCTCACCACGGCCAATGTGACCAGCCATGAGCGCGGAGCAGCCCGCGAGCAATTCTCCGCGCGCCAGAAAACCACTCGCGAGCTTGCCGTCGAAGTTCAGCACGGAGTGCATGGCGCCGGAATGCGTCGCCGCTGATGAGCCCTTGGCGAGAGCTAGGGAGCCCTCGAAGAACACGCTGCCGGTGACAGGTGTGGCGCGCGCAAGGCGGGCCAAGATCGATCCAGCCGGCGCATCGAGGGCGGGTGCCAGCGACACTTCCAAAAGGGAACCCGGACAGGCGAACCCCTGTTTGCCCTTGGTGGGCGCATCAGCAAGTCCGTTGACCAACCCAGAGTTCAGTGCGCGTGCGACCCACAGGCTTGAGTTGCCCATGGCGATCAAGCGCCCGCCACCCTCGACGAACTTCCGTAGGCGCTCAACCCCTTCGCCCTTGAGACCTCCCTGCCAACGCTCTGGCAAGCGAGAACTGCCCGGACCGTCGTCTAGCGTGGAAGTGCTCACGTCCGGCAGCACCAAGGCGTCGTAGCGGTCGAGTGCTCCGTTCAGGATGTCTGTGGCGGTGAGCATGCTCGGCTCGTAGCCGTGTTCCTCGAGCACCAAGCGCGTCCAACCGCCATCCATGGAAGCTGGCCATGATTGGAAGATGCCTACGCGGGGACTCGGCAGCGGGCTAGTGCCCTGCGTTGGCCCTTCGTCACTGAGCGTGACCTCGAGATGGAGGCCGGCGAGGGCGCGATCCCACGGGACCTCGGATTCGGAAGTCGCGATGAACCGACCATCTGAGTGCCGCGAAAGCAAGAGACCGCTCATGTGGCGCAGGCGATTCGCGAGAATGAAAGCCGCGTTGGATTGGGCTGAAAACACGGCCACTTTGCCGCTGCCCTTCACGAGGGAACTCTCGGGCCAGGCTCCAGAGACTTCTTCTAGAGGCGCGAGTTGGTCTGGCAGCGCGCGCAGTGCTTGGGAGCGCAACCCGAACTGGATCGGCAAGCTCCAACCAGCGGTGTCGTAAGGACGCAGGATTTCCCCGTCCTGGGACGCTTTCAATTCTGGAAAGCGCTGGATCTCCAAGACGTCTTTCGCATGGTTCCTGAAGGCTTGGTCGAGCCGGACCACCAAACTGCCGGCGGGGAGTGCAGCGCCTTCGAGTTCGCACGGCGCCGTCGTGCGGTGGATGCGAATGCCGGTGTTGCGCAAGTTCTCAGCCAAGCGCGCGAGGGCGTGATCGTCTTGGTGCGCGGGAATGACGAACGCAGCGGGGCCCGCCACTGGTGGAGCGGCGCGGCAGCGCGCGTTCATCTCTGCGAAGTTGCGCACGAAGCGCTTCCCTTGCTCCGCAGTCAGTTTCAGCATCGCTTGCGTACTGATGCGCTGGTAGTGAATGGCGTCGCTGAGAGTCCAGCGGCCGCCGGGCCAAGGATCCGGGAAATTGCCTTGGCGCTTGTATTCAGGCAGCCCCGCACCATGTCCACGAAGTTTGTCGGGTGTGATTTCCAAAGCATGGGCCAGTTTGGCCGCAGCGGTTTCCGTAATGATCCCGACCATGTTGTGCCGGCACGGAGTGTTGCGTGCGCCGCCAGCCCAGTAGTTGTCGTAGACCACATCCTGCACCACCCCCTGCAAGCCGGCTTCCTGAAGCGCCATGGCCATGTGCGCGCCCACGAGGTCGATCTCGCGGCACACCAGCGCCGGCACGTTCTCGTTCACGGGGTCGCTGCACGGCGGCACAAACATGCGCGCGCCATAGGCCCCCATTTGGTGGATATCGAGCACGACTTCAGGGAACCACTCTTCGTAGAGGACTTGCGAAACGACGCGTGTTTCTTTGAGGCTCAACATGAACCAGTCACGGTTGTTGTCGTGGCCTGCGTAGCGCTGATAGAGCTCCGGCGGGCTGGTGCCTTCGTAGGCCCCTCCACGGGTCGACTCGTTCCATTCATGGACGAGATCGATGCCGTCTGGGTTGGCGCTGGGCATGATGAGCACGATGTTGTTCGCGCGGATTTTCCGAGCCTCGTCATCCATGCTGGTGCTGAGCCAATGGACGAGGGACGGCAACATCATGGAGGCCGCAACCTCGGTGCTGTGCAGCGTGGCTTGGATGTAGACCACGGCGGGGGCGTCCAACAGACGTGCCGCGGGCGTGCCGGGAGGAGCCCCATGAACCAGCCAGCGCTGTTGCATCCGGCACCGCGCCAACTCCTCGTCACTGAGGTCGCTCACCACCAGCAGAGGCATGGGCCTCTCGCCCGTGCTCGTGCCTACCTGCCTGATGCGCAACGCAGGCGACGCGGCGTCTAGCGCCTCGAAGTACTGGCAGATGGAAACCCAGGACAGGAGCCGCCCCTCTTCGCCGGGTTCAAACCCAAAGAAGGCCTTGGGGGTGGGTGGGGCTTGGCCTTTGAGGGCAAGTAGGGTCGAAAGCAAGAAAGTGACAAGAATGGCGCGCATAGATGCTTGCCCCCGGACAAGGCGTGCGCCTATGCTAAGGGCAGAAACTGAACCCGGACGCCGCGGGGTCGCGGCGGGAGGTGGATGATGCTCGCGAAATCACTCCGGTTTTCGCTGTTGGCGCTGCTCCTCGTAGCAGCGATGCCAGATCTGCTCTTAGGGCAGTGATGAAGCAGAGGACGGGGCCGGGTTGCCGCTCGTGCAGCGGCAGCAGCGCGCCCGATCGCTGGTCGTGCCACGCCTACGCCAGGCATGAAGGTTGCCGGTGGAGCTGGGGCCGCCACGACTCCTAGCCCTGAACGGGCTCAGCGCGTGACCGTGCGCTGGCTGCCTGCAGCGTTGCCCATGTCCGCTGGCGGTGAGTACGGCGAGAGCGCGTTGCCTTTGGCAACCCTCGCGACGGAAAGCCATCGCGTGGGTGGCTATCGCGCAGGTTTGCCGCTGTTGGTCTACTTCTACAGCGCGCGCAACGACGAAAAGTTGCTCGACTACGAAGGCCGCGTTTTCTACGACGAACGCGTGGGTTTTAGCTCCCGCTTCTTCAACTGCCTGCGCATTTCGCTGGACGAAATCCGCGACGCAGGCGTCAGGAAGAGCTACGGCGGCGAAGAACCATCGTTGTTCGTGCTTGACCGCGAAGGCAAGCAGTTGAAGCGGCTCGATGGTTGGCGCACTGAGTCAGCGGAACTCTTCAAGGCCATGGAACTCGCGTTCAAGGAAACCACCGGCAAGGCTCTCGCGAGCCTCGTCGAGAAGGAAGCGCGCATTCTCCAGAACCTCGACCGCATTCACTGGGAGATGGAAGAGCTCAAGGAATCCATCAAGGACACTGAGACTCACCTCGCTGCCCACGATTGCGACCGCGGCCGCCGCGAGCTGGCGGAGAGCACGGCCGACATGGCCAAGTTGGAGGCAGAAAAGGCCAAGGTGCTAGACGAAGAGTCCAAGCTCCTCGAACCCGTGAGCCCGAAGCCTGCGGAGGCCCCTAAAGGGCTCTGAGCTTCTGTCACGTTGAAGCAGCGGCCTCGCACCCGACCCGGGCGCGAGGCCGTTGTCGTTTTGTTCACCTCCAGCGTGCGCCCCGTGCCTGAGGGGGAGGAACTCTTGGGGCTCGGAACGCACGTGGACTTAGCTCACACAGGCCGCCCGCGTTCCTCGCGGGCCGCAGCCGCTAGGGACCGCACAAGATGCAAGCGAGTGCAGGACACAGAGTTCCGGGCGCTATTCGTAAAAAAGCACAAAAACATAAAAATCGTATTGACGTGACGGGGGTCCTCAGACGATGATGAATCCGCAATAAATGTCGCTAACGACGCGGAAACGTGCTCAGAGATCTATGAAGTCAGAGGGTCACGAGTTTCCTCGGTCGCTGCGAAGGAATTGATTCGAGAATATTCGTCACGACGCCGAAAAGGAGAGAACCCCATGATGGACACCTATCAACCTGCACCGAGCATTCAGGCCGGCGATCGCCAGCGCGAAAGTGATGCCAAAGTCTCCGCCTACCGGCAACTGACAGACGCGGCGCTGCGCTTTCATCAGGCGCAGGACGCCGAACGCCTCCTGCCGCTCACGGTGGAAGGCTTGCGCACTGTGTTTGGCCCGACGGTGGGTGTGGTGGTGAGCCGGATCGACGGTCAGGAGCGCCATTACCCCTTCGGTGGCAAGGCCATCGAGGCCATCCCCTCAAACCACCTCCAGCTTCTGGTCCAAAAGTCCATGTCTAGCCTGAATGCCATCTTGGATGGCCAGGGCCCGACGCGGGTGCTGGCCGTGCCTCTTCTGGCTGGGCCACGAGTGCACGGCTGTCTTGTGGTGCTCGTGGGTGATGCCGAACGCCGTCTTGGCACCGCCGCCATCGACCTCGTTGGGCTCATGGGCCGACACTTGGGCATCGCCCTCGACAACGCGGTCCACACCCAAGAGCTGAAGAGCCTGAGCACAGCGGACAACGCTGATTTGCAGGGCGGTTTCTCGCTCTGCGAATCGAAGCGCCAGTTCGAACGCAAGCTCATCAAGTCGCGCCTGCGCGAAGCCCACGGCAACATCGCCTTGGCCGCTCGCACTCTAGACATGGATCGCGGTCAATTGTCGCGCCTCCTGAAGAAGTACGCCGTGGACAAGAAGCAGTACAAGTCCCACTCCGCCTGAGCCCCGAAAGAGATCCCTCTTCGGACGGTAAACTCCGCGTCAGCCTGTGCTGGCTCGGAGTTTTTCCTATGAAATCGACGCTCTTCGCCTGTGTTTGCTTTGCGCTGACCCTAGTGGCTCAAGTGCCGACTGAGCAGCGTCCCGCACGCGTTCCTGTGGAGGCGAAGGACCCCGAGGTTGCGGCCTGGGTGCAGCAACTCGTCGAGAAGCTGAGTCATCCCAACGAGACCATTCGCGCGTCGGCACAGGATGCCCTAGTGCGATTGGGTTCGGCCGCCCACGCCCCGCTGAAGGCCCTAGCTGAAACTCCGGATGCGCCTGCGGCGAAATACGCGCGAGATGTGCTAGCGCGCATGGAGCAGCGCCGCTCGGGAGGACCTGAAACGGACCGCCGCGGCCCCATGGGTTTTCCTCAGGATGGACTCAATGCTGCGCTGAAGGCCGCTTCTGTGACACCGGAGCAAGAAACCAAGATTCGCGCCGCCTTCGAGGAGCAGAAAAAGCGCATCCAAGACATCTACGCCCAAGGCATGAACGGGGCACTAACCAAAGAAGAGGTGCGCGCTGCCATGCGCGGCATCGAACAGGAAAGTGCCAAGGCCTTGCGCGGGCTCTTGGATGAGACCCAGTTCGATGCCTTCATGGAGAACTTCAAGAAGTTGCGCGGCCCGATGCGCAAGCGGCTAGAAGGCGACAAGTGAACTCTTCCTCGGCACGGCCTATAGTGGAGGCGTGGAAGACGGATTCGTCGGAGTCATCGGCCTAGGCCCATGGGGGCGTAACCATGCCCGCGTTTTGGCCGGTTTGGGTTGGCTCCGAGCTGGTTTCGACATTGACCCCGCGGCGCAGGCGCGCCTTGCTGAACCTCTGCGCCGTCGGTCGTGTGAAGAACTGCTGGCAGACCCGCTAGTCCAAGCGGTGGTCGTCGCAACTCCGGCGCGCACGCACTGGGCCGTCGCACGGGAGGCACTCCTCGCTGGTAAGGATGTGTTGGTCGAGAAACCGCTCACCCTCGATGAGGACGAGGGCGAGGAGCTTGTGCGCCTCGCACGTCAGCACCGACGGGTGCTGATGGCCGGACACATCACGCTCTACCACCCGGCCTACCGCCGTCTGCGCGAACTTCAGCACTCAGGAGCACTCGGACGCATCCGCTACCTCTACAGCAACCGATTGAATCTGGGCACGGTGCGCAAGGAAGAGGACATCCTCTGGTCCTTCGCGCCCCACGACATCGCTGCCTTCCTAGATCTCACGGGGCACTGGCCGTCGCGAGTGGGCGCCTACGGTAGTTGTTTCCTCCGCGAACAGCGAGCCGATGTGACCGTCACCCATCTTGAGTTTCCGGACGGCGTGCGAGGTCACATTTTTGTGAGCTGGTTGCATCCCACGAAGGAACACCGCCTAGTCGTGGTGGGCGAGAAACGCATGGCCGTATTCAGCGATGACCAGACCGGCGGCAAGCTGACCTTGTTCGAAGCTGGAGCCACTGCTGGTTTGGAACTCAATCTCGCAGCGCGTGATTGTGGGGAAGAGATTCCAGTGCCAGCCGAAGAACCCCTAGCGAATGAACTGCGGCATTTCGTCGAGTGTGTGCGCACGCGACGAGAGCCACTCACCGGAGCGCGGCATGGTCTCGAAGTCTTGCGCGTGCTCGAAACGGCGCGCAAGAGCATGCACGAGGGCGGAATGGCTTTGGAGTGTGCGCGCGTTGCCGCAGTGGGCATGTGATGTCTGAGTTCTTCATTCACCCTACAGCCGAAGTCGAGGCGGGAGCGTCTGTAGGGGCGGGCACCAAGATTTGGCGACATGTCCACGTCATGGCGAACGCCAGCGTGGGCTCGGATTGCATGCTCGGACAAGGAGTGTTTGTCGCTGCAGGCGTGCGCATCGGCGATGGCACGCGTGTGCAGAACCATGTCTCCTTGTTTGCGGGTGTCGAGCTTGAACGCGATGTGTTCATCGGGCCCTCTGCCGTGTTCACCAATGTGGTACGACCGCGCGCGGCCTATCCTCAGCACGACGGGTTTGTTCGCACTCTCGTCCAACGCGGCGCGAGCATTGGGGCCAATGCCACCATCCGCTGCGGAGTCACGATTGGGCGTGGTGCTTTCGTTGCAGCGGGTGCCGTGGTGACCCACGACGTGCCGCCGTTTGCGATGGTGATGGGTGTGCCAGCGCGCGTCAGGGGCTTTGTTTGCTGGTGCGCGGCATCGCTCGACGGTGAGTTCTGCTGCCCGGCATGTGGTGCGCGGTTTCGACGTGCGGGTGCAGGGCTTGAGCCCTGCGCTGACGCGGGAGCGAATTCCGCGTGAGAGTTCCGTTTGCGGACCTGTCGCGTATTCCGTCGGCGATGCAAGAGGCCATGGAGGCCGCTGCGCTGCGGGTGCTGCGCCACAAACAATTCATCCTCGGCGAAGAAGTCTTGGCCTTCGAGCAGGCTCTGGCGGAACGCTTGGGTGTTGCCCATGTGGTGGCGACCTCGTCCGGCTCTGACGCGCTCCTTCTGGCATTGCAAGCTTGCGGTGTCGGACCAGGATCCTCGGTGTTGACGTCGCCGTTCTCGTTCTTCGCGAGCGTCGGAGCGGTTCTGCGATTGTCAGCGCAGGTGCGTTTCGTGGACATCGAACCGAAGCACTACGGGCTGGATCTTGCGCTAGCACGGAGATCCATTCAGCCTTGTGAGGTGCTGTTGCCCACGCATCTGTTTGGTCACTGCCAAGACTTGAGTCCTTTCGTGCGCGAGTGTCCCAATGCCGTCATCGTCGAAGATGCATGTCAGGCCATTGATGCGCACAGCGCTAGCGGCGCGAAGGCTGGCACCCTTGGGCGTGTGGGCGTGCTGTCGTTCTTTCCAACGAAGAACCTTGGTGCAGCGGGAGATGCGGGGGCGTTGTTGACCAGAGATGCTGAACTGGCCGCGCGGCTGCGGCGCCTGCGCGCTCATGGGCAACAAGCGCGCTACGAACACAGAGAAGTTGGCGGCAACTTCCGCATGGACGCCATGCAGGCAGCCATTCTTGGTGCGGCACTCCCATTCTTGGCTGAGGCCACCCATCGTCGCCGCGCTGCCGCTGAGCGTTACCGCGAGCTCCTAGCCGACAGGGCCCTCGAAGCGGTCGTTCAGTGGCCTGAGTTGAGGGTTGGGGATACGGCCCATCAAGTTGTGGTGCGCATTCCCGAGCGCCGCGATGCGGTCAGGTCCGCTTTGGAGCAAGGTGGCATCAGCACAGCGATCTACTACCCGAGGCCCCTTCACCTGCAGGAGCCTTGTCGTCACTTGGGCTATCAACCGGGCGCTTTCCCTGAAACGGAACGGGCCTGCCGGGAGGTCTTGGCCTTGCCCATCGCCGGGGTCACGGACGTGGAGCAGGTGGCGGTTGTGGATGCGCTCGCTGCGGCGCTGCGTGGACCAAGTCGCTAGGTCCTAGCTCTAGGGTTTGGCCGCGCTGCGGGCGAGAGGGTGGCGTGGAGTAGGATGCAACGTGTGACGTAACGGGTCGGTCCCCCCTGCGGGACCGCCTATGCTGATGAGCTTGGAACGCCCCTTGACCGCCGCCGAACCTCCATTGGAGTCTAGCCCCGAGGAGTTGATGGCCCGCTTCGTGGCGGGGGATCGCAAGGCCTTTGACGCCCTGTACCTGCACTTTGGTCCGCGCGTGCGCGCCTTCATCTCGCGCTACGTGGCCCATCCGGACGCCGGGGACGACATCCTGCAGGAGGTGTTTCTCAAGGTCTATCGCAAGTCGGAGACCTTCGACCCGCAGGCCCAGTTGAGTACATGGCTCTTCGCCATCGCACGTAATGCGTGCATCGACTGGCTGCGCCGCCGGCGCTTGCCGACCGTGTCCCTCTCACCCGCGAGTGAGGACGACGACACCGGCACCATTCAGGTGCAGGATCCCGCGGGAGTGACGCCAGCCGATCGCGCTTCCAGCAGCGAGCTGAGTGTCTTGTTCCAGCAAGCTGTCGAAGATCTCTCGCCCAAGCTGCGCGAGGTGTTCCTGTTGTGTGGTGTCCAAGGGCTCGCCTACGAAGAGGCGGCCCTCGTTCTGCGCTGCCCGGTGAAGACCGTCTCATCGCGTCTTTCTCGCGCGCGGGCTCAACTGCAGGACACATTGAAAGTTCACTTAGGTGCGGCGGGTGACCGCTGTGAGGGATGAAGTCATGTTGTGCTCCGAAGCCCTGCTCCAGATTTCCGAATATGTGGACGGCCGTTTGCCCGACCCCGTCGCGGCCACCTTGGAACGTCACTTCGCGGGTTGCGCTGCTTGCGCCCAGTCGGTTCGCGAGCAGCGCGCGCTCCAGAAGCTTGCCCGCGGCCTTATCGCGGATCCACGGCCGCTGCCCACACTGCAGCTAGATGAGGCAGCTCCTAGCGTTGCACCCCGGGGCAAGCTGCATTTCATCGGCTGGCGACGGGTCGCCGCTGCCGCAGTGTTCTTGGCGTTGACTCATTTGGTGGCCTTCGAACTCGGATCTGACTCGTCCGCCGTAAACGCCTCGGGAATGGGCAATGACGCCGTCGCGATGGAAGCCAGCTTCTTGCCGGAACGATTGCGCGATCACACCGCAGCTGCACGGCTCATGGCCGGGCAAATTGCGCTGATGCCTTCGGAAGCGGGGGAAGAGGCGAGTCAGATTGTCGATCGCCAACTTGCGCTACTGGACACGAAGGCACTTGCGGATTCGGCGCGGCGCTCAGAGTGGGCGAGATCGGGCGAGCGCAGGCAGGTCGCTGACCGATACTTCGCTTCTTGGGCGAGCCTGAACGACGCGCTGCGTGCGCGCCTCGCCGAACCGGGTCACACGGTAGCTGCCCTGCAACAGGCTCTTGAGCGCAGCGGCTTCGACGATGCGCTGTGCGAGATGGAATCGCATGTGGCCCATGTCCGTGCTGGTGTCTGGTATCGCACGGCGGAGGGTGCGAAGGAGCTGACCGCTGCATTTCTCGCGCCACGTCCATTGCGTCTGGTGGACCCCGCCAGCTCTGATGCATGCCAGTTTCTCGCGGCTCACGCCGAGATGTTGCGCGGCAATGTGCAGGAAGCCGGTCGCGCCTTTGCGGATTTGCAGGGCATGCAGCACCTCCCGGGTGGCATGCCCCATTCTTCGTCGCTTGCGGGGGTTGCGCGCTACATGCAGGCACGCTGCCTGCACACAGCCGGGCAAGCGCCTGTGGCGTTCCGCGTTCTCGCCAACGGCCATCCGCTTGATCTCGTGCGTGAGTTGAAGTCCTGGTATTCCGCTGATCCTGTGCTGGTGTCCCTAGTGGCCGCAGCTGAGCACGTAGACCGTAGCGGTGGGCTCCCGTTGCAACTGACTCCTGGGAGCATGCGGGTCATCATTGCTCCGCGCGTCGGAATGGTGAACTGGGTTTCCTCGGGTTGCCGCAGCTGTAGCGGGCACTGAAAGCCAAGAACTCGCCCCCGAACCATGCGTCCAAGATGCTGGGGTTAGCATCCCCGGCATTCATGCGCATTCGCGTCCTGTACATCCTCCTAGGGCTTGCATGCCTCGCTCCAGCTCAGGTCTTGGTTGATCTGAAAGAGACTGTGGCGGGCCCATCGGCGCCGCAAAGCCCCGGCAACAGAGTCCATCAACCGGTCACCGTCGAGATTCGCTCGGTGCGGATCGAGATGAACGATGCTGTGGCTCGCACCCTCTGCGAGCTCAGGCTCACGAATCCCAACGGAGTGGCGCTCAGCGGACGCATGCTTCTTGCGCTTCCGCCGCGAGTGATAGCGGCTTCCGCGAAAGTGCGCTGCGCCACGCAAGAACTGAAGACCACATTCCAAGACCCAGAGGCTGCGGCAACAGCGTTGACCGACGCCATTCGCGCGGGAGCATCTGCAGCGCTACTCACCACGAGAGGGGCGCCTCATCTCATCGTGGAATTGCCCATGATTGCGGCCGCGGCAGACACGGTGCTTCAGGTGGAGCACGAATCCGCGGTTGACGCCGCGGATGGTCGAGCGCACCACGAAGTGCAATTCTGCGCCAATCTCGTACCGCTCGCTTGTCGGGCTCAAGTTCGCAGCACGCGCGCGATTGGTTTGTTTCACGCTGGAAGTGATGAGGTGAGCGCGGAGCGTTCAGCCCCGCAGCGCCTAGACTTGCATTGGACCTCGCCTTCGTCCCGCCTGCAAGTGTCGTTCAAGCCACTCGGCGATGGGCCCCAAGCAGAGCTCGAGTGCATGCGTGATGCTGATGGGAGCCGAGTCTTTGCGCTTTGTCTCATGGCTCCCGAGTTGCCAGCGGTTGTGAGCACGCCACGCGACGTGATCTTGCTCGTGGATAGCAGTGGATCCATGCGTGGCGAACACGCAGTTCTCGCACGGGAACTCATCCGGCGCTTGGCGGCTGGTCTAGAAGCACGAGACCGCATGGCGCTCGTGAGCTTCAACGGGGAAGCCCGCGTGGTTCAGGCTCTCACGGTTGCAGATCCGGCAGGACAGGCACAAGTGCTGCACGCGCTCGAGCAACTCTCGTCGAGCGGCGGCACGCACTTGGTTGCGGGGCTCGCGGCGGCCTTGAGCGTCGTGGATCCCACGCGCAAGACAGACATCATTCTTTGCACAGACGGCCCACCGACCGTTGGTCCCACGGCTACGCGTTCGGTGCTTGCGCAAGCTCAGCGATTGAATGTGGGGCAGTTGCCCATTCACCTTGCGCTACTTGGTGCTGGTCCGGATGTGCAGCTCCTGAGGATGATGGCGGACGCTGCGGGAGGGGTGAGCGAGCGAGTGTCATCACTCAACGCGCTGAATGATGCCGTCGGGCGTTTGCGGGTGGCACTCGGCCCAGCAGTCATGCGGGTGGAGGGGCTTGATGCGCATGAGAGTGCGATCGACGAACTCACCTTGCCCCGTCGCCGCGACTTGTCTGTCGGCGAGCGCGTGCTGATCACCGGGCGCGTCAGATCCTCGGCGTCCACCGCGATCCGGGCCAAGGTGCAAGTGCAGGGAACGCCACAGCAGTTGAGTTGTGCGTTGCCCGCGCACGAGGATCTAGGTCCCTCTTGGATCAACAGCCTGCATACCTCGCGCTGGTTGAGCCAAGAACTTGCGCGCTGGCGCGAGGCCGAAGAAGGTCTCGAAGGGCGTCGCTCGATTGAGTTGTGGGCTCAGCGCCAAGGCGTTTCAACGCCCTTTGCGCACTCGATCACGCAGCGTGTGGGGAAGCGAGTTTTTCAGCGCCGGGAATCGGTTTGGGTGGAAGCTCACTTGGCCACGCGCTTGCCGGCAGAGGACGGGCAGCGCCTCGTACGGGTGGTGGAAGGGTCCACAGATTGGTGCAAGCTGCTGAATGAAGCACCAGAGTTGGCCGAGGTTCTAGCTCTCACTGCGCCGCTGCTCTTCGAACACGGTGGGCGATTGGTGCAGGTCGTTGCACGCTGAGGTCTCAGGGCAGCAGCCCTGCTTCCTCACGGGCGAATTCGAGAGTGCGCTGCGCACGGGGGTCGTCCGCGAGATCACGGCTCGATTGCAGAATCTGCACGGCCTCGGCCGCGAATCCATGATGCATGTAGGCATTGGCCGTGGCGAGTTGACGTGCTTTGCCAGCGGGGAGGAGGAACGCACTCGCCCGCAGGGTGGCGTCGAGTTTGGCCTCTTCCTTCGCGCTCCGCGTCCATGAGCAGAACGCTCGCGGTGTGCCGTCGGCATCGACGATTTCCGCGGCAAGGCGCTCGCCGTAGTCGGATGCCGAGGGGACTTGCACCTGATCCGCAGCCAAAGCATGGATCTCTGCTTCGAGAATGGTGTGCGAGGCTTTGTCGGTGCTGAAGACCCGGATGCGGGACCGCGGTGGTGCGTTCGCGATGGAGAAGTGAGTCACAGCAGTTGTGACTAGCCCACGGGGCGACACGATGGTGGGTTCGTCCGCTGCACCGCGTAGCACCAACCGCTTTCGATCCGCCGCAGGGCTGCTGTAAGGCTGGCCCGCGACGTCGTGTCCGAGGGCGAAGAGTCCCAAGTCCCGAAGTGCGCCCGCGGCATCGGCATCGCGCACGAGTTCAGAGATGCGGGAACTGTTCCCCTCGGCGAGGGCGCGCTGCATGGTGTTGCTCCATGGTTCACGGGCGGGGATTGCGATCCATGTGCCCACGGCCACCAAGAGCACGGCCGCCACGCTCGCGACCTGCATCCTGCGTTGTGTCCTGCGTGTGGTGGCCTCGGCTTGCTGCGCGTGCGCGACGGCGTCCGCCAGCACAGGATCTTCCGTCATGGCCTGTTGGAGCAAGGCTGCACGCCCGAGTGGCAACCGGCCTGCGGCATAGGACGCAATGTCGTTGTCATCCACGGAAGCCTGGGCGCTCCTTGCTAGGGAGCATTCAGCGTAGTGATGAAGCAACCAGTGGGTTTGCACATCCTTGGAATCAGCGGCTGGTGTCATGGGTGTAGACCTGCGAGAACTGCGGTTGGCAGCTTCATGCGCTGAATCAGGGAGTCAGGAGGTGGCGCGAACTTGCAAGAAACCTAGCGCGGATGCCGGTGATTCAGTGCCTGTCGCGTGGCTTGCGAGCCACGCAACGAGGCGTTCGGCCTCGAGTTCGGATAGATGAGCATCCAATTGCAGTCCACGCCGTACGGCGCGAAGAAAACGCTCGCGGACCTCCTTGTACCAGCGGTTGATTCTGAACGGACTGACCCCCAATTCCCGAGCCAGTGCCACCTGCGTGACCTGTTTCGATGGCAGAGCGCTCAGCATGCGCCGCTCATCGCGATCAAGCCCAGACAGAGCCTCAGGAACGATGCGAGCCAAGATCTTGTCCCACTCCTCGCGGCTCGCTAGTTCTGCGGGATCGGGTTCGTGGGAAGGAGGGGCGAGGTCCTCGACGGCCCCGTCCTCAGCCGTGAGTTGCGAGAACGCCACGGCTGTGCGGGAGTCTTTCTGGCGCGCCAACGCGGCCCGCCAGAGATTGAAAACCACTGTGCGTGCCCAGGCGCTGATGGGCGCCGTGGCGCGGTAACTGGCGATGCGGCTCTCCATGTAGAACGCCCCGAGTGCGCTGCCTTCGAGGTCTGTGATGATGAGGCGCCCCAAAGCGGAGTGCACGTTGGCGTGGAGACTGCGTACCGCTGCGCCAACGATCGGGCTGAACTGCTTCCATGCGGATTCGCGGCCGAGGAGCAAGGCTTCTGCAAACCACGCATCGGCGAGGACAACGCGTGCCAAGGCGGAATGTGGGAGTTCGCCTTCAACGCGCACGATGGCTTCGGCACAGCGCGCGAGGGCTCGCGTTGCGTCCCTGACGCCTAGCCCCAAGTCTCCGTACGTGGCGAACCCCACGCGTTGCATTTCGGCCAGACGGGGGGCTTCGAGTGCGGACAGTTGCCTTAGCGCGAGTTCCTCGCCGCGCGCTGCCTTCGCGAACAGGTCCTCACTCAGGTCGAAGCCAACGGGACTTGCGCCGCGCTCTTCGTTGCGATTCCGCATGGGAGGTCCTCACGGCTGGCCTGTGGCAATCCACGGAGCCCAGTGCCTTGGGCTGCTGTGGCGCGCTTCCCTTGCAAAGCTCCTTTGCGCCTTGCTCAGCGCTGCACCAGCGCTGCTTCCGGGGTGTGCTCGCAAGTCTTCATAGAAAGCTGTGAGCAATTGCAGGGAATCTTCATCGCTGACAGCGAGGCTTGGACCAACGACGCAGCGTGCGCCCGCCGCGAGGAAGGCGCGGGGCAGGTCGAAGGCGTCGTCGCGGGTTCGCGAGTCGGCGCTACGACACGCTGCGAGGACGACGAGAGGGCTCGAGGAGAAGCTCATCTTGCGGACGTCGTCAGCGCGGAGGCGTGCGGCCCCCGACTTCGATTCCGCAAGCACGAGTTCCGCACCCCCGCGCTCGCCAGGCAGCGCGTGGCACGCAAAGTGAATGATCTCTGGCTTGCCGCGCAGGCCTTGAAGCACCGGCTCTCGCTGCGCGGCCTTTCCTTGAAGGCGGCGAGTGCGAGGCCCAAATAGACGGCTCAGAGTCTCGCCTTCGGCTCTCGCTCCTAGTAGGGGGGGCAGGTCACTCTCGGGGTCACCGATGAACAACACACTGCCTTCCCGTGCTGCATCCGCTTTCCTAGCGGAGTCGGAGTTGAGTGCGCTGAGACAAGGGATTTCTACGATGGACTCAATGTTCGTGCGTGCGATGATGAACGGTGCGCGAGACCAGTCACTCTCGTTCTCCGCCACCGCAAATGGATGCATCAGTAGCGCCGCGAACGGGGCATCGGTGAGTTCTGGAGGCGTGAGGAAACACAGTTCTCGCGCGTCAACAACCACGTGAGCTACCGGATCGATGAGTGTCTTCCAGAGTGCGTGACCTTCCTCAGCCAAGGTGGTGGCATCCGCAGACCGCGGGCCGAGTTGCATTGCGGAGCGCCAGCGGGCCAATCTGCGCAGCAGCTCGGGCCTGCTGATCGCAAGGCGCATGCAAACCGCTTGCTCTTGAGAGCAGGCGAGCACGAAGGCGCCACCCGTGGTGACGGCGTGAGCGACCACGACTCGTCCAGGAGGCAGGAGTTTGCGAGCGTCCGCCCAGTTGTTGACGGCCCGCGACCAAGGCACTCCCGGCCGTGCGCCCTCCAAAGAAGGCGCGTGCGCCGAGCGCGAACGGACCTTGTCCAACGCCAAGAGGGCCTCGTGCACAGCCCCTGCTTTGGATTCCCTGCAAGCTCGTGCGAGCAGGAGCGCCGCGATGCGTTCGTGGATTTCGTCAAATCGCAGGGACAGGCGAAACGGCGAGACCATGTCCTGCCTGTACTGCAGGGGTTGCTCGTACGCAGCAGCCTTCCGCCAACAAGCGAGCGCCTCCATGGTTGCGCCTTGTGCTTCATGAGCGTTCGCTCGCATGGCTTCAATGCGTGCGAGTGCTTCTTGCTCAGTGGCTCCGCTTATGGCACTTGGACTTGCAACACGGGCCTTCTCTAGCGAGGCCTCAGCGAGCTCGACCAGATCCATCGTTGGCTTGCCGTACGTGGTCTGAAGCGCGATTTCCTGCAACAGCCCATAGCCTCGCAAGACATCCATGATCCGAATCGCCGGTTCTTCAGGGCCGCTGTCAACGCGTTCAGCGACGAGGCGATCCAAAGCATCATGGAGTTCGCGTTGGGTTTCGAGCAACACCTGCGAGGGGTTCTGAATGGGTGGCAGGCTTCGCTTGGTGACCTCGGCCTTCAAGCAGATGGAGCGCACCCAAGTCGACAGGTTGGATGGTTGCGTTGGCGGCGTAGGGCAAGTCACGAGCGACAACTGCTGCGCCGCGTCAGCGAGGCGATCGAACTCAATGAGCAGTGCCACGAGGTGAAGGCGCGCCTCAAGGGCCTGCGGATCAGTCACTTTGCTGGTTCGGATGCTTGTGGTGAGTGCCTGTTCGGCGGCCAGGAGCGCCTGTTGCTCCTCGCCGACTTTCGCCAGTAGGTTTGACTTGACGAGCAGAGCTTCGATGTGGATGTCAGCGAGTTCGCTGGGCGAAGACCTTGAGACAGCGTCGTCAACCGCCGCGAAGGCTTCGGGGACTTGACCCTCGCTGGCGAAAATGCGCGCGAGCAGCAGTTGTCGTTCCGCGAGGAGCGCGTTGGGAAGCGGCGCAGGTTCCGCGACCGACTCGGCATTCAGGATTGCCCGCGCTGCCACGTAGTGCTCGAGTCGCAATTCCGCCAACGCCAGCAGGGTGAGGGCCTCATATGCCAGCGACGATTTTTCGCTTGCCTCGGGAGATCCGGTCTGGATCCGGCCGCTGTTTCGCAAGGCGGACCCGGCTGCATGGCGTGCCAAGAGGGAACGCCCGAGTTTCATCGTGGCGCGACACTTGATCAGCGCCAGCTTGGTGCGGATTCCCGCCCGCGCCGTGTTCCCTTCGGGGAGCGCGTTGACGCACTCGAGTGCTGCCGCCACACGCTGATCGCGGACTAACTTGGACGCGACTTGCAGGTGCCATTCCGCGAGAAGGCACTGTGAATCCGCGTCCAGTTCCAAATCGTGCAGCAGCGGCAGCAGCTCTGAGAGTTGCTCGATGTACGCATGTGCCTCGGTGAGTAGTCCGCAGCGTTCAGAGGTCACTGCACGCATCGATGCCAGTTGGGCGCGTGCGAACGGCGGCAGGTCCGTGATGTGCGCGAGATTGTTCAGCAGGCGATCGGCGTAACTCAGCTCCCCGAGGCGAAGTCGCAGAGATGCGGACTCAAGCTGCAAGAGCCACGTTCTTCCTTCCTGGAGCAGGTCGTCGTGTTGGAAGAGGCTGAGGCACTGCTCAATGGTCTGGCTGCGCACTTTCCAGTCGGTAGGTGAGCACATGCGAACGCGCGCGACCTCTGTGAGCGCGAGATGTCGCAGGAGTTCGCGGTCGGCATAGGTCCGAGCGAGAGAGTCGCACGCACTGAGGGCACTTCTCACCATCGCGGCGGAGTTCGCGATGCCTAGCGCATCCTCTGCCCCGTGTGCGGCGCGCTCCTTGGCACGAGCCTCTTCCAACTCGGCCAACAACCGTGAGCGTTGGGCCCTGATGGCCAACGGCATGTGACGTAGTGGAATGAGGTCCTCCGTGAAGGCCTGAGTGCAAAGCAGTTGGTCTAGGGCTTCGGCTACGCGTGTAGCGAGGTCCGGAATCTCCGAAGAACCGGGACCGCACAAGTCCGTCGCTTCTGTTGCCAAGAACCTGTGCCAGAGGTCGCCCGCTTCATGCTTGTGGAGCTTCAGGGCGTCTCTCAGGGCCACGCTGTCCGCAGATCGCAGCTCAGCCCAAAGATCCTTGCGAAAGTCCTGACCTTGTGCGTGCTCTATTCCGCACAGCAAGAGGGTGAGCGCGAGGGCCCCACCCCATGACGGCGTGAGTCGGCGATGTCGGATCGGCGCTGAGGTTTTGAGCACGTTGACCGATGCCTCAGTTGACTCATAGAAAACAAAACCCCGTTGCGAGTGACTCCCTGCTCTCCGGTCAAGGTCTAGGATGGCGTGAATCCCATCTCTCCACGTTCGGGCTAGTTGGAGGTGCCCCCTCTGGCTGGTAGTTTTCGGACCGAGAGCCATCTCTAGTCCGATGTTCGTCCTCCTCAAAGAAGACATCTCTGAAGCGCAGCTGAAGGAAGTCGTTGACTCGGCTGAAGCTGCTGGTGCCGCAGAGGTTTGTGTCACTAGGGCGGGCTCGCGGCCCGTCTTGCGCGTGCGTGGTGGCTCGGGGCAGCAGCAGACCCGCTTCGAGCGCTTGCCCGGCGTCGAGCGCGTGTTGCCACAGGAAGGCCCTTGGGTGCTTGTGGGCCGTGCGGTTCAGTCCGCCAACACCGTGGTGCATGTGGGACGCGCCGCCTTCGGGAGCACCCGCGTCGAGATCATCGGTGGCCCCTGCGCCGTCGAGTCGGAAGATCAACTGAGGGGGGTGGCCGAGAAGGTCGCCGCGACTGGCGCCCGGGTCCTGCGCGGGGGAGCGTTCAAGCCTCGAACCAGTCCTTATGCGTTCCAAGGGCTCGGAGAACGCGGTCTCGAAATCCTGCGCAGCGTCGCCGACGAGTTTGGCCTAGCGGTCGTGACTGAAGTCATGGCTCCGGAACAAGCCGAGTTGGTGGCGCGATACGCTGACATGCTGCAAGTCGGGTCGCGCAGCGTCCAAAACTTCCCGCTTTTGGACGCCGTAGCCCGCACGGGCAAGCCCGTGCTGCTCAAGCGCGGCATGATGTCGGAGATCGACGAACTCCTCGCCAGCGCCGAGTACATCCTGCTGCGTGGCAACATGCAAGTGGTGTTGTGCGAGCGAGGCCTGCGTGGCTTCGATCGCCAGACGCGGAACATCTTGGACGTGGTGGCCGTACCTCTACTGAAGCAGCTCACGCACTTGCCGGTGATCGTGGATCCTAGTCACGCCACTGGGCGGTGTGAGTTGGTGGTTCCCGCGGCCCTTGCGGCCGTCGCCGCCGGCGCTGACGGGTTGATCGTGGAAGTCCATGCCCATCCGGAAACGGCACTTTCCGACGGAAGGCAGGCGCTCACTCCGAATGAGTTCAGCGCCCTCAGCAGCAAGGCCGCGGCAGTGGCCGCCGCTGTTTCACGATCCGCATGATGCACGGCGCATTGCGTGTCGTTGCACCATTCGGCCTCATGTTGGCTGCTGCCTTTTGGATCGTTCCGCCTTCGCCGACTCCCCTCAACGATTTTGCGCAGGGCGGTCCGGATGCAACGAGTTCGGAGCCAGCGGAGCGTGAGGGCCTCGCACGACTTGTGGGCACCTGCAAAAAGTGCCACGAGGATGTGTGCAATGAATGGGAAGGCACACTGCACGCGAAGAGCTGGACGGACCCTGTTTTTCAGGCCGAAATCGCGGAGTTGCCGGACAAAGGCGAGTCTTGCGCACCCTGTCATGCGCCCCAAGAATTGCTGCTGACAGGCTTCGGCAAGCTTCCGCGTGCGCGCACGAAGGATCGCGACTTGGGTGTGAACTGCGTGACCTGTCACATGCTCGGCAATCGTTATGCGGGGCCGTTTGACAGCACCGGCCACGGCGGTGTGGATGCGGACGAGTCTTTCAGAAAGCCTGACCTTTGCCTCTCGTGCCATGGCCAGCCTGATGTGCGCCCGCAGCACGACCAAGGCACGAGTTTCCGCGCTGCGGCGACGGGCGAGCGGCCTGCCGGTTGCCAAGACTGCCACATGCCGTCAGCGGTGCGCAAACTTGTGACCTCGCCGACGATCAAAGAGAAATACACCATTGGCGAACAGCCTTGTCGGATGCACACCTTTGTTGGTGCGCGTAGCGGAGCACTGCTGAATCTCGCAGCTCTCGTGGAAGCGCAATGCAAAGACGAGATCTTGGAAGTCAAGGTGACGGCCACAACCGGCCACGCGCTACCAGCGTCCGAAGGGCGTGTGGTGCGACTCGTTCTCGATGTGCAAGAGCCCAAAGAGCCTTCGCCGCGTATCCTCGGGGCGTGGACCCATGGAGCCAAGGCCTTGCCCGCGAATCAGGCGCAGATGCTCACGGTCCCACTCGGAACTGTGAAACGCGCCGAGTTGCGCCTAGAACAGGTGCTACCCAAAGTTCCCGCCCGCGATGCGGAGATCGTGCAGGTCTTCACGCGCCAAGAAATCAAACGATGAGGGCCACGTGGGTTCCTCAGCGTCGGTCTCACAAGCGAGCGGCCCCGGCCGCGAGGAGTTGAATTCATGAGCGCTAGCTACAGCGACATCCAGACCCTGCTTGCCGACAAGGGCGGGATTCTCGAGCACGAGTGCAAGACCATCCCGAAGTCCATGTTGCACCTGCCGGGGCCTGACTTCATTGACCGCGTCATGGGCATGACGGACCGGCGGCCACATGTGCTGCGCAATCTCTCGACGCTGTTCAATTCCGGCCGTCTCGCTGGCACGGGTTACGTGAGCATTCTGCCTGTTGATCAAGGCATCGAGCACAGCGCGGGCGCGTCCTTTGCACCGGCACCGATGTACTTTGATCCAGCGAACATCTGCGAGCTCGCGATCGAAGGCGGATGCAACGGCGTGGCCACAACCTACGGCGTGTTGGGTGCTGTGGCGCGCAAGTACGCGCACAAGATTCCGCTCATCCTGAAGTTCAATCACAACGAGTTGCTCAGCCATCCCAACACCTATGACCAGGTGATGTTCACGGAGATGGAGCGGGCCTTCGAGATGGGCTGCGCGGGAGTCGGCGCCACCATCTACTGGGGCTCCGAAGAATCGCACCGTCAGTTGCAAGAGGTCTCGAAGGCCTTTGCACGCGCCCACGAACTGGGCATGTTCACGGTGCTGTGGTGCTACTTGCGCAACAACGCCTTCAAGGTGAACGGCGTGGATTATCACGCGGCGGCAGACCTCACAGGCCAGGCCAACCATCTCGGCTGCACCCTCGAAGCAGACATCATCAAGCAGAAGTTGCCGGAAAACAACGGTGGCTACAACGCGTTGCCTGGGTTCGGAAAGACCTCCAAGAAGGTCTACGAAAACCTGACGACGGACAACCCCATCGACCTGACGCGCTATCAAGTGGCGAACTGTTTCATGGGGCGCGCGGGGCTCATCAACAGCGGCGGCGCGAGCGGCAAGAACGATCTCGCAGAAGCGGTATTCACGGCGGTGGTGAACAAGCGCGCAGGCGGCATGGGGCTGATCTCCGGCCGCAAGGCGTTCCAAAAGCCCATGGCCGACGGCGTGAAACTGCTCAACGCCATTCAGGATGTCTACCTGTGTTCCAAGGTCAGCATTGCCTGAGCACGGAGCTGAGTTCGGTGATCTGAAACGCATCGCACGCGCGGCTGAAGCGGCCGCGCGCTGCGCAGGTGCCTGCATCCTAGAGATCGCTGCGCGGGGCGCGAGCGAAGTGCGGAGCAAGTCGGATCATTCACCGGTGACCGCGGCAGATCTGGCTGCGCATGAACTGCTGCAGCGTGCGTTAGCGGAGATCCTGCCCGGCGTGGCCTTGCTTTCCGAAGAAGCGCCCGAGGAATTCTCAGCTACGGCTCGTCAACCCTACTGGGTCATCGATCCGTTGGATGGCACTCAAGAGTTCATTCGCGGCGGCAGCGAGTATTGCGTGAACGTTGCGTTGTGTGTGGATGCGCGCCCCGTGTTGGGTGTCGTTCATGTGCCCAAGGCGGGCGCAAGTTTCGCTGGGGTGGTGGGGGACGTTGCTTGGCGCGTTGCGGCCAGCGGCGTTGAGGACGTCTTGCTTGGCCCCGTGAGGGCGCGCGCTGGCGACGAACTGCGCGTGTTTGTTTCACGTTGGCATCGGTCATCCAAAGTCGAAGCGCTGCGCGCCATGCTTCCTGCGCACACCACCGAGGTGCGCGGCGCCGCTCTCAAGTTCACGGCTCTCGCCGCGGGCGAGGGACACGTGGCTCTTGGTGGAGGCGGAACGAAAATCTGGGACACAGCGGCGGGTGAAGCGGTCCTGTTAGCGAGTGGCGGCATCTTGCTCGGACCGGGAGGAGTTCCGCTCCGTGCCGAGGCCCCCGAGTGGAAAAACCCCTGCTGGATCGCGAGCGCGAACCCGGCACTGTTTCCCGTCAGCTAGCGGCGCTGTGTGTGCACGATTTTCTGACACCGCTGGGGGCGTGCGTGCCCTTGCTTGTCGCGTTTCCGGCCCGCTGATATCACGTCTCCACGCCATGGCGGCGTAGCTCAGTTGGTTAGAGCAGCGGATTCATAAGCCGCGGGTCATAGGTTCGAATCCTATCGCCGCTATCACGTCCGGAGGGTCAGCCCGCCGGACGTGTTTCATTTTCCGGACCTCACGCTCTTCAGCATGGCTTCCGTGATGCGCTCAAGGCGCAGATTCGAGAAGCGCACTTCTGTGGGCCCACCGGAGTGCACTTGCAACCCGATGCGACCCCGCTGAGCGATCTTCGAGTCGTTGAGATCGACGAGGATGCGACCGTCCATGGCGGTCATGACGCGCGTTCCGCAGGCGACGATTTCATAGTGGTGCTTGCCTGCGCCGCCGGGTTCAGCTCCTTCAGGACGCATCAAGATGCCGCGGCCCGACTCTTCGTAGAGCACGCCCCACCAGCCTGGCCCGATGTCAGCTTGCAACCCTTTCATTTCGCCATCTGGCAGAGGCTCGGAACGGAACTGAACTCCGCTGTTGCCAACGTTTCCCACGAGTTCGACGTCGAGTTCTAGGCGGAAGTTGTCGAGCAGCAGATCCGAGACGAGGAACGTGTTGCGTGCAAGCCCCGAGGTCGTGCGCCCGACGATCGCGCCCTGTTCGACGGACCACACGGCCGGATCGCCGCGCCAAAGTGCGAGGGATGTGCCATCAAAAAACAACGGCAACGTGCGTTCATCAGCCGTCATGGGCACCTGTTCCTTGCTCATGAGATAGGCCAATAGATCGCGGATGTCCGCGTGGGGCCAGCCTTGCAGTTGGTCCTCAGGCATGGCACTGCTCTCGCTTTGCCACAGATCACGGGTTCCATCACTCCCCATGGCGATTTCGTCGCGGGCAATGACATGGTGTGCCTCTGCCGTCCACAGTTCGATGTGAGCCTCATCTTCCTTTTTCACAACCCCAGAGAGGAGGCGGCCATCCTCGAGGCGCACATTGGTGAGTGCGTATTCACGGGGGACTTCCGCCGAGGGGTCGAGGATGTTGGTGAGCAAGTAGTCCAGATCCGCGCGATTGCTACCCGTGAGCTCCGGGCCAAGTTGGCGGCCGTCATCAAAGAGGCGGTGACAGTGACGGCAGGTGCGCGCGAACAACGCGCGACCGCGCGACAGATCCGCACCGCTCGTGTCTTTGAACTGAGTGCGCATGGCTGCGATGCGATCCATGGCTCGGGGTTCGGGACGCACTCGGCCCCAGACCACTTCAAGCAAGCGATTCACTTCGCTGTCCCCATGCAATGCAATCTGACGCCGCGCTGGCGCATCGAGCAGGTCCTTGGTGAGAGCACCGCTGGCCATGGCAGAGAGCGCCGCGTGGGCGCCTTCCTTGCGCGCAAGCAGCACCGCGATGCAGCTCTGCTGAGCGACACCCCGTGTGCGTTGAGCGGCTTCAAGGAGCGCAGCATTGACAGTGGGGGTGGCGTGGCGAGCGAGGGCGTGGGCTGCGGATTCCACCAGCTCAGCACTGTGCAATGCGTCGAGGAACAGGGGCAAATCCACGCTGTCATTGCCGCGAGCGAGGGTAGCCAAGGCTTGCATTCGTTCAGGAGCGGGGGCCGACTTGTTGGCGAGCACCGTGCGTGCGCGAGCGAGAACGATGGGATGCCCCAGCAGCGCGGCGACGCGCTCAGCTATGGCGGCTGTGGCGCCATCGGCCAAACCAGCCGTCAGCAACGCTTGCAGTTCAGGGCTCGATTCAATGCGCGTCTTCCTTGCGAGCGCGTCTTCGAGGGCAGCGAGCACATGTTCGCGGATCGCTGGGCTTGCGCCCGCCGCAAGCACTTGGCGTTGTGCTTCGGCGCCGCAACTGAGGAGCCGTCGCGGAATCCAGCGCTTGAGTTCTGTGAGCGGAGTTTCAGCGAAGATGCTCAGCGCGGTAGCGGAGTGTTCAGGTAGTAGCGGGGCAAGACCGCGCCACAGCAACAGGGGTGTCGTCAGCTCCTGCGTGGATTGAGCCGTGCGCGCGAGGATCCGCAGGATGTTCAAGCGCGCCGCGCCTTCGACGCGCAACAAGGCCGAGGCCGTTTCTCGAAGAACGACCGCATCCGTTTCGGAGGATGCGACGTGGGTGAGAGCACGATCGAGCGCGACGTGATCCAAAGCCTCTGTCGACGCGCGCACGGCCCAAGCTCGCACAGCGGGGGCTTCATCTTCAAGAGCTCGCAAGCATTCCGCCGTTTGCAGCGTGCCCGTGGCCAGTCGAGCCCAGAAGGCGCGCAAGCGAACCTCTAGGAGGGGATCGGTCAGGCGCTGGGCAAGGGCAAGGTCGTCCGCTGCCTCGAGCTTGCGCATCGCCAAGACTTCGCGCGCCTTGCGTTGGTGCCATGCGTTCGGGTGAGACAACAATGTGATCAATTCTGCGTTGCTGAGCCGTGTCAGATCTTCGGTCCACGCGCGCGGCGCACCAAAGCGCAAGCGATACAAACGTCCATTGCTGCGGTCCCAGATCTCGGGCTCGTTGCGATGACAGGCTTGCTTGTCGTACCAATCGGTGAATAGCACGCTGCCATCCGGCGCATGACGGAATGCAATCGCGCGGAAGAAGCGGTCGTCACTCACTAAGAGATCTGGTGCGTGGGAGCCCGTGAAGCTCGCGCCACGAGCGGCGAACGCATCTGCATTGATGCGATTGCCATGGATGTTGTCCATGAGGGCGCGTCCACGCCATGCCAGTGGAAACGAGTCGCCTTGATAGATGAGCAATCCGCAATGGGCATGCCCGCCACCTGCGCTGTCGGAGATGCCATTGCCGCCGTGAGGATCGCCACCGACGTAGTGGCGATGATCGGCGATGGTTCCAATGTCTTCATAGAGCCAAGGTTCAAAGTGTGAACCGGCCTGTCGCTCATAGCGTCCGCCGGGGACGAGATGCCAAAGGTGCGGAATGACGCAGGCACTCACGAACGCCTCACCGGTGGCATCAAAGTCCACGCCCCAGGGGTTGGACGTGCCTTCGGCAAATGTCTCAAAGACGCGGCGCACCGGATGCCAGCGCCACACCGCCGCATTCATGGGGATGCGCTCTGAGTCGTGGCAGCCCGGCTTACCCACGCGACTGTGAGTGAACACTCCATGGCAACCGTAGAGCCAGCCGTCTGGGCCGAAGCAGAACGCGTTCAGAGTTTCGTGCGTGTCTTGCCAGCCGAAGCCATCGAGCAGCACTTCCGGCGCTGCATCGGGGACCAAGTCATCGTTCTTGTCGGCGATGAAGAGCAGATACGGAGCTGCGCCCACGAACACGCCTCCGTGGCCGACTTCAAGTCCGCTGATGAGATTGAGCTTGTCCGCGAACACCGTCACGTGTTCGAACGAGCCATCCTTGTCGCGGTCTTCGAGAACTAGGATGCGGTCGCGCGCCTGCGCCTCCGGCACACGTCGCGGATAGGCGTAGGCTTCCGCCACCCAGATGCGCGAACGCGCGTCGATGGTCATGGCGATGGGCTGATGAATCACGGGTTCAGCTGCGATGGCATCCACGCTGAAACCGTCAGGCACAATCATGCGCCGCGCAGCCAAGCTTGCGGGGAAGCCCACCACTTGCTCGCCCGCGGAGGTCAGCTTTCGCTCTCCAAACACGGGCTGAGTGGCGTGCAAGCGCAGATGGTCGAAGTTGATGTGAGCCCAGTGACCTTGGCGTTCGTCCACCAGCACCACGCGCAGAGTGGTGCCCACATGCACGCTGAGGTCATGAGCGACGGGGGTTAGGTCTTCCGTTTCACGGCCGCGGGAACTCGCCAGCACCTTACCATCCGAAGCGCGCACGATGTCCACACGGGTTTCAGGCCATGCACCGCCTCCCACGAGGAAGCTCAACCAAGGATGTTCGAGGACGAAGTCCTCTGAAGTACAGCGTCCTTGACCGGCATCGCGCCGGCGGCCCTCGTAGCCACCGACCCACCATTCGCCGAGATGTCCGCTGTGCATATCGGCACGACGCGCATGCACGGTGTCGCCGCGAATGGGTTGCTCGTTGAACGCATCGCCTGTGAGCGTCCAGCCTTGCATGCTGCCGTTCTCAAAATCGGCGTTGATGGGCTGTCCTGCAGCGTTGCGAGGAGGCACCCCGAGTGCCGCCCAGTCCGCTTGTGGTCGAGCATCTGCAGCGAAATCACCGATGGCTCTTGGTTGTTGCGCTTGCCATTCCGAGCGAGGCACCGAGCGCACGCGACCCCGCACCACGGAGAAACCCAGTTTGTTCGAGACCACGATGTCCGCAGCGCCATCGTGTTCCACGTCGTCCACCGTGACCTGTGTGCCAACGCCGGTCACGTCGTCGATGACGTGAGGCACGAATTGCACGTCCTGCCCCGGGCCGCGCAGCGTTTCGAACCAAACGAGGGTTGCGGCGCCACGGTCTGCGGGGTCACGACCGGCGTGGGCGAAGGGCCGGTTCCCTGTGAGCACATCGGGGATGCCATCGCCGGACAAATCCACCATCGCTGCCGCATGGAGCCCGCCCACGCAGCAACCAAAGCGGTTGTGTCGGCGCTCCGACCCCATGAAGCGCTCCGCGCGGAACGTGATTCGTCCCTCGTGGTCGCGTCTTTGGCGATGCATGGTCATGCCATAGCCGTGGGCGTTGTCCGCCGTGATCACGTCTGCGAGGCCGTCGCCGTCGGCGTCGAAGACCAGCATTTGCGCGCCCCCCGCTTCGGCGAAGGCGTAGTCGTGTCGCGCCCAGCCGAGGATCGAGTGCAACGGAGGATGCTGAAACCACGCATTCTTCAGCAACACATCCTTCAGGCCGTCGCCGTTGATGTCGCCGACTCCCAAGCCGTGCGTGAAGTTCCCACCTTGGCCCGGAGGAGTGATGGCAGTGAAAACCCAAGGCTGCTTGGCATCTCCACTAGCGGGCGGCGTGATGAACCCCAGCGCCCCGCCGTGCATGGCCACAATCTCGCGTCGGCCATTCCTGTCCATGTCCTCGTAGGCAGGGGATTCGTTATCGACGCCTTCAAACACCGTGTGACGCGTCCATGGCGTGTCTTGAATGACGCCCGGATTCTCGTGCCAGCGCAGTTCGCGCCCAGGGAAGCCGACCACCAGCAGGTCTTGATCCTTGTCGCCATCCAAGTCATCACCCCAGATGAAGAACGTCTCGGAGTAGCCCTTGGGGTCAAAGGTCTTGGCCTCAGCCCAAAGATGGGACTCAGTGAACGCAGGCCCGCGCCACCAGCGATCGGCGTTCACCGCATCAAGGATGCCGTCCCCGTCAATGTCCACGAACGCGGCGCCTTCGCCGCGAAAGCTCTCATCCAGCTTGCGCACCGAGAACTCACAGAGGCGTTCAGTCTGCGCGTGGCTGCTCGCGAAGATGGCCGCCAGCAGGACGAGTATTCGAGAAACATGCATGAGCCGGGTCCTCGGCGACGATTCTAGAACTCGCGAGTAGCTGCGGCGCGAGGGACTCATGGCGTCGCGCTCTAGACATCCGCGCTGAGTCGTGAAAAAATCACGCCATGGGGACGGGAAAACGTCCCCGCGTTGTGCAGCATCGCCGGGCGGGTGGTGGGGTCAGCGCGGGGACCGAACGGCGTCCACCACGGCAGCGGGAACTGCGCGGGGTGGTGCCAGCGCGGCGCGTTCGTAATCCGGATGCGCTGCTCGAAGCGGTTCATGCAGCCTTGCAAGACACCGCTGTGGGGGCCGCGTTGCCTGACGGTGTCAGCCCTGTGCGCGCGTTAGCTCGCGCCTACCTAGGCGACGACGACTTGCCGCAGTTGCGCGCTGCGTTGCGTCAGACCGCACTCGCTCGTCACGGGCGATCCGCATTCGCCATGCGTCTCGATGAAGTGTTGGCCCTAGACGGCTTGCAAGGTCGCAAGATGCGTCGCCGCGCCGGCAGCTACTACACACCATCACTCTTGGTGGACGCCGTGCTCAGCGATGGCTTGGATCCTCTGCTGGCCTCCGTGCATGAACTCTCGGCGCTTGCAGCGCTGCGCATCGTGGATCCTGCGGCAGGGAGCGGTGCGTTCGTCGTGCCGGCAGCACGCCGGATCGTGGCCCGTGCGCGGGAGCTAGGAGCGAGTGCGGAGGCGGCCCACCGCATCGGCGCCACTGTGCTTGTGGCTGCAGATCTCGATGACTTGGCCTTGCTCGCGCTGCGCCGCCGTTGCCTTGCCGAGGGGCTCGCCGAGCCGCGCTGCCTCGTGGGGAACGCGCTCACGGGGGACGCCTTCACGAATCCGACCGTGAGTGCAGCGCGCGTTGCGCCATGCGGCGCGATCGAGTGGCGCAGCGCAGTGCCCGATGTGGCCGCTCGCGGTGGCTTTGATCTGGTGCTCGGGAATCCGCCGTTTGCCAACGCCATGGAAGGCGGACTCGCTTGCGTGGATGCGATGTCCCGTGCAACGCATTACCCGCAGCTCCCATCCACGGCGGATCTCGCGACGGTGTTCGTGGCGCGGGCCTTGCAATTGGTCCGTGCGCAGGGACGCGTCTCACTCGTGCTGCCGCGTTCTCTGCTTGTGGTGGAAGGAGCGCAAGCGGTGCGCGAACTTGCCCTTGCAACTCACCACCTCGAATGTGTGCGTCTGCCGGAGAGTGCGCGCCACTTTCACGGAGCTGACGTGCATGTGGTCTTGCTGACCCTCGGACCGAAGTCCACGACGCGCGTGGAAACGGGGTTTGGCACGGAGGACTCACGTTGGCACGAGGGCGTGGTATCCACCGGAGCTTGGTGGGAAGACCTAGACGCCATCCTGCATCCCGTCGTTGTTGCAACGGCAGATGCCATCACCCTAGATCAGTACTTCGAAGTGCGCAGCAATTTCTTCGTGCAGGACTTCTACGCGCTGAAGCCGTTTGTAGTGGATGATGAGCGAGGCTGCGGGCCGCGCCTCGTGACCACGGGGCTGATAGAGCCGCAGCAGGTGTTGTGGGGCACAGCCGTTTGTCGCTATGGCGGGCGGGACTATCTGCATCCGCGGCTCGATATCCGTGCGATGCCAGATGCTCTGCAGCGCAAGGTGGAGCAGCAGCGAGGCGCGAAGATTCTCGTGGCGGGACTCGCGCGTCGCATGGAAGCGGTCCTCGATCGCATCGGTGACCTCGTGGGTGCCGTGCAGACATTCCGCCTCACGCCCCGTCGTGGCGGCGTGCGCGCCATGAGCTTGCTCACGCGCTACCTGAACAGCCCCGAGGCCACGGCTTGGTTGCGTCGGCGTCTTGGCGGCAACGCCCTTTCAGGCGGCAACATCAGCCTGCGGGCAGAGTTCTTGCGCACGCTGCCCTTGCCGAGAGAGCTCGTTCAGAAGCTCTAGGCCAAGAGTGGCTTGGCAACCTCTCCGCTCACATTGGTGAGGCGGAAGTCGCGTCCGGCGTAGCGGTGAGTCAGACGCGTGTGGTCCATACCCATGAGGTGCAAGATCGTGGCGTGGAGATCCTGGATCGTGAGCTTGCCGTCCACCGCCGCCGCGCCGTATTCGTCGGTGGCGCCATAGCGCAAGCCGCCTTTCACGCCTCCTCCGGCCATCCAAAGCGTGAACCCGAGGTGATTGTGGTCGCGGCCGTCGTCGCCTTGCGCATAGGGCGTGCGTCCGAACTCGCCGCCCCAGACCACAAGGGTGTCTTTGAGCATGCCGCGAGCTTCGAGGTCTGCGAGGAGTGCTGCGATGGGTTGATCCACGCGAGTGGTGGAGCGCGCAAGGTCGGCTTTCAGATTGCGGTGGTGATCCCAGCCGCCTTGAGTGAGTTGGATGAACCGCACTCCCTTTTCCGCGAAGCGGCGGGCGAGGAGGCACTGACGTCCGAAGTTGGCGGTCTCGCCGCCATCTGCGCCATAGGCTGCACGTGTCGCCGCCGTCTCCTTGGAGATGTCGAGCAACTCAGGCACCTCGGTCTGCATGCGGAAAGCGAGTTCTGCGGCCTCAATCACACCTTCGGTGCCTGCGTCTCCGCCGGTGCGCTTCATGCGTTCGCGGTTGAGCTCTTGCACAAAGTCGAGTTGCTCGCGTTGTCCCGTGGCCGAGAAATGCTCATTGTCGATATTCGGCAGGGCTTCATCGCTGCCGCCACCGGCGAACCCACCACCTCGCGAGACACCAATGCGTTGGCCTTGATAAATCGCGGGCAGGAATGCGCTGCCGTAGACTTGCGAGCCGCCGCCACCTGCGGGAGGTGACAACGACACGAAGCCCGGCAAGTTCCTGTTCTTCGTGCCGAGACCGTAGACCGTCCACGCGCCGACGCTCGGGCGCACAAACTGGAAGCTGCCCGTGTGCATCATCAGGCTCGCTTGTGCGTGAGCCGGTACATCCGTGGTCATGCCATTCAAAATGCAGAGCTTGTCGGCATGAGTGGCTAGCTTCGGGAAGAGCTCCGAAATCCACTGACCAGATTGCCCGTGTTGCGCAAACTTGAATGGCGATCCGAGCCAACGGCTATTTCCGCGACGTGCGGCGGTGGCCAATTTGCCATCGTCTTCTTGCAGCTTCGGCTTCCAATCGAAGGTGTCTACGTGAGATGGAGCACCCGCCATGTTGAGCCAAATCACACGCTGAGCGCGGGCCGCGAAATGCGGCGCCTTGGGCGCCAATGGGTCTGCGTCTTGAAGGCCAGGCAGGGCGAGTTCTTTGAGGCCGCCCATGGCACCGAGGGCGAGCAGCCCGAAGCCGCTGCCGAAGGTGCGCAACACTTCTCTACGGGAGGAGGCGTTCGGGCCGTGACCACAGCAAGGTTTAGTCGACATAGCGGAACTCCGCAGTGAGGAAGAGGCTTTGGCACAGGGCTGCGAGGGCATCGGGCGGACTCGTGTCGCGTCCCGCATCGCGGCGGTCGCGCAGCCGTCTTGGACGGATTCGTCGCTCTGAATTGTCGCGCGACTCGCGCGCCGCGGGGATTGCACTGGCCGTTGCAAACTCGGTCATGAATCGCTTGGCTGCGGCAAGTTCATTGGAGCTGGGCCGACGGCCGAGCGCCACCACAAAGGCCTGTGTGATCCACTCCTTCTCGCTTTCCGTGGTGGCGCGTAGACGAGCGGCGAAACTCTGTGCGGCGTTCCAGACGGCCTCGTTGTTCATCAACAGCAAGGCCTGCGATGCGACGTTGGTTTCTTCGCGTTGTCCGGTGACGAAGGTAGGGTCGGCGAAATCGAAGACATCGAGTTCCTCGGCCACCTCGTCACGAAAGACCGGCAGATAGACGCTGCGGACTGGGCCTGTGGGCACCGTTACGCGTGAACCCCTGCGTCCCACGGGCCGTCCTTCGATGAATGCCGCAGTCGAGCCATGCGGGCGCTTCAGGTCGAGGGTTCCAGCACAAGCTAGTACGGCGTCGCGGATCGCTTCGCCTTCAAGGCGGCGGTGCGGCATGTGCGAAAGCCAGTCATTGTCGGGGTCGTTGTCCTTCGCGCGTTGACCCTCCTTGGAGGACATGCGATACGTGTGGGACAAAACCAATTCACGAATCATGCTTTTCACGGACCACCCCTTGGCGACGAACTGGCGGGCGAGGTGATCGAGAAGTTCCGGGTGGGTGGGTGCGACGCCATTCACTCCGAAGTTGTCGGGGGTCTTGACGAGTCCTCTGCCAAAGAGCTTGGCGAAGATGCGGTTCACCGCCACGCGTGCAGTGAGCGGATTGTCGGCTGACGCAATCCACTCTGCGAGTTCGAGACGCCCACTGCCGCGAGTGATGGCCGTTGGGTCGTCTTTCGAAAGAACCTGCACGAAGCCCCGCTGAATCTGTTGACCGGGCTTGGTGGGTTCACCGCGTTCCAAGATGCGCGCATCTTGCGGGCGTGGCTTATCCAGCACGCCCATGAAGAGGCGGTTCTTTTCCGTGGCATGGCCGTCGTCGTCGTAGCGCTGGCCCATGTCTTCAGCGACGGCTAGGACGGAACGCGCTTGCAGAAGTTGCACAGCGCGTATGGGGTCGCCTCTGCGCGTTTCGCCGGACTTGTTGGCGTCGAGAAGTGAACGGGCCTGCGTGGCCGCTGCTGCCAGCGCGCGACGCACATTCTCCGGTTGGTCTGGGCCATTGCTGAATTTCTTGGCATCGGTGGAGAGAGTCAGCAAGTCTGAGGGGTGGTTGTTTCCCTGCGAGCGGTAGGTGCCGTAGTACGTGTCCGTGCTGAGAAAAATGCCAGCGAGCGCGTAGTAATCCGATTGCGGGATGGGGTCGAATTTATGGTCGTGACAACGCGCGCAGGCCACCGTCAGCCCGAGCATGGCCTGCGTGGTGGCGTCGATTTGCTCATCCACCAAGTCGTACTGGAATTGGCGCCGATCGCGGTTGTTCATGCCCTTGCTGCCGATTGCGAGGAATCCAGTCGCGATCTGATGCTCGGCAAGTTCATCCGCGTTAGCGGCAGGTAAGAGGTCGCCCGCGAGCTGTTCCTTCAGGAACTGATCCCACGGCTTGTCCTTTTGGAAGGCATCAATGACGTAGTCGCGGTAGCGCCAAGCGTGAGGGTAGGTGAAGTTCACTTCCTTGCCGCTAGACTCTGCGAATCGCGCAACATCCAACCAGTGTCTGCCCCAGCGCTCACCGTACTGCGGAGCAGCAAGCAGCCGATCCACCACCTTCGCATGTGCGTCCTTCGTGGTGTCCTTCTCGAAAGCAGCGATGTCTTCGGCCGTGGGCGGAAGGCCTGTGAGGTCGAAGGTGACGCGGCGTAGCCAACTCAGTTTGTCGGCATCCTCGGCCGGCGTGAGCTGATGGGACTGCATGGATGCGAGGATGTAGCGATCCGTGTCATTCCAGGCCCACCCACTTGAACCAGTCACTTGCGGCGGAACGTCTGCGGGTGCGCGGAAAGCCCAATACTCTTTGGCTTTCGCAATGTCGATGTCTCGTGCACCCCAGAGCTTGTCAGGAGTGCCATCCGCGGCCTTCGTTGCTGTCGCGGGGAAGGGGGCGCCGCGCCGTACCCACTCGCTCAGAGTCTTGATGGCGTCATCCGGAAGTTTGCGCTTCGGTGGCATCGCCAATTCGGGGTCTTCGTAGCCGATGGCGGCAATGAGCCGACTTTGGTCGGGATCGCCCGGCACGACGGCCGGACCGCGGCTGCCGCCCGCGAGGATCGATTCCATGTCGTCTAGAGAAAGCCCGCCTTTGACCTTCCCTCCAGCGGTGGAGTGACAGCTATTGCAATGGGTGGCCAAGAGCGGCCTGACACTCTTCTCGAACCACGCGAGGTCTTCCGCAGTGGCAGCGCGCGCAGGCACGGCGGCCGCGGTCGGCGCCTCGAGGGAGAAGTCCGCAAGAGTCAGCCACCCGTCCCGATTGCGGTCGAGCGCATTGAAGCGGTCCTCAATGGGGTATTCGAGGACCGACAGCTTGCCGTCTTTGTCCTTGTCGAACGCGGCCAGTAGTGCCTCGAAGCGGCGCGGGTGGGCAGCCTCCGTTTGGGCGCGTAGCGATGGGGCAACGGTCACGGCAACGGTCAGGAAACCAAGGGCAATGAATTGGCGCATGGGAAAAGCTCCGCACACAGCCGAGCTTACGCGCGAGCAGGCCGGAGTTGTCGGCCCAAGACCCCCCGGAAACCTAGATCGCTCAGTTCACACGACGCAGCTTGAGCGACTCCATGTTGAAGGCTGCCGAGCCCTTGGCGGCCACGAGTTCGAGGATGAACTCCACGTCGCGGGGTACGTCGCTGACCTCAAATTCACAGCTAAGAGGCCGCCAGCCCGCACTGCCGCTGAGCCCCTCGGTTCTCTCCTGTCCGGATATGCGCAAACCGGCACCCGAGACCCCGGATGGGAGGCGGCCGACGTCGTCCACTCGTGCCTGCGCGCTGAAGCGGTACTTGCCAGGGGCGAGGCTGACGACCTTGCGCCAAGATGCAGTGGCGGGCTGAGTCTTGCCGACACCTAGGAGCAGTTGGCGTTCGCCGCCGAGTTTGATCTCATTCAGTACAGCGTCTTCGGTCTCGGGGACCTTGCGCCAGGTGCGCAAAACCACGCTCGCACCCACAGACAGTGCCAATGGCTTCGGGTCCGGGAGCAGCACTTGCGCGGCCACGAATTCAGCTCGTTGCGCAATGCGGTCTTTCAAACCGCGCACGCGTCCGGCGTGCTCGTTGGGCAGTGCAGGATCCACCGCCGCCAAGGCACTTTGCAGTCGCGCAACCTCCGCATCGATGCGCGCCAATAGTGGCTCTGGTGGATTGATGAGCTTCGCCACTTCCGCCAAGCGCTTTCGAAAAACCACTCGCCACGGCGGGTGGCGCATGACGGCGCTGCTGAGTGAAATCGGCGGCATCTCCAGAACAGCCGCATGGACGTCGCCGAAGACTTGGTCCATGCCATGAGGCAGGAAACGGGCTTTGGTGCTGATGGCGTCGAAATAGAGGCGGTAGTTGTTGCGATTCTGGGTATAGCCGTCCCAGTGGCCGACGAGGAGTTCCATGGCCATGAAGGTCGTGAAGGCCTTGATGTCTACGAGTTTGTCGAGAGCCTCGGCGCGTGCGGCCGCCGGCTGCATGGCGAGGGCAGCGCGAATGCCCTTGAGGTCCGCGTGGTCCGCAGGGCCTATGCCTTCGTCTCGTTCAAGATCCACATCTAGATCCTGACAGAATCCTCCGTCGTAGAGGTTTCCCTCAGGGCGTTCGAAATGCCGCGCGAGGAAGTATTTGTCGAAGCTCTCCTTGAGCACATACAGCCCGACCGCACGGCCGTTCAACGTCACTCGCGCGTGAGTGACGCGCGTTGCGGGCACTCCGGCACGGTTCATCAGATCCGAGGCGAGCCACTCATTCAGCCACGTGTCATCTTGCGCGGCGTTGTTCAGATGGAATTTCTCCAGCCCCTTCCAACGCTGGCCGCGAATGAACTTGCCCACGTGCACGGTCAAGCCCGGGCGGTCATCCCATTCGCGATAGCTCCCGGCCGAGCCTTTGAGCTTCACTCCCACATCTGTGGCGACCTCTTGTTCATTCTCGAAGAGCGTGCCGCGCACGTAGCTTCGTGCATTCGCCTTGAGGTTTGCGAGTTCCTCTGCGCTCAGGCGCAATTCGAGATGGGGGATAGGACCCTTCTTGAAGAACAGGTCGGTAGGGTCTTGCCCCTTGGCGTTGGCGGTTGTTGACGATTGTGCGCAGACCTGTGCAGCAACTGTCGCCAACATCGATAGCCACCGTGCGAGTGGATTGACTTGCATGGAGAGCGGATTGCGCACGTCAGCAGTACATCTTCTTCTTGCCGGCCGCGAGTTGGCGAATGGCGCCCTCGATGCGTCGTGCTCGAGCTTCATCGGTCTTGACGCCAGTGACGTAGTCCACGAAATCCGCCCGCATGCGAGGCGTGCAGGCCTCATCGAAGGTCTTCGTCGCGCTCTTGTTGGCCTTCAAAGCGCGGGCGAAGTCCGCGGGCAGCTTGGCCTCTTTGCCGTCTTTCACACTGGCATGGCGCTCAATGGCACCGGCGCCCAACTCGTACGCAGCCTGTACCAAGCGCGCGAGTTCCGCATCGATGTCCTTGGCGGTGGAGACACGAACCAAGTGGGTGATGCGATTGCCTTTTCCAGCCGTGAGGATCTCCACGCGCCCTCCAGCAGGGTGCGTGCCCAATGCAAGCCCTACGTCCAAGCGTGTCGCCGTCGCGGCGGTGAGCTGCATGAAAACGTGCTTTCGATATAGCGGAATCATGGTTTGACAGGGGCGAATCGAGACGTCCTTGCCGCAGCCAAGACCTAGCCAAGCCAAGGTCTCGTACAGCGGTAGGAGCGCGGCCTTCGGCCCGGCAAACTGTTCCGCCACGCAGCGTTCTGGATCATACGCGTCTGCGTTGGCAAAGCGTTCATTGGCCAAGAAATGGGCGGTCATGGAGGGCAAGCCGTGCTGCTTCTTTAGCCACGCCACACGCTCCTTCGAGCCTTTGGGGCCTTCTTTCACCAAGAGCTTCCTCCACGCTTCGTAGCTCTTGCCCGTTTTCTCCTGCACGCGGGCGAGGAACTTCTCCTCCATAGCGGCCACCACACTCGTGGCATAGGGGATCTTCTTGGCTTTCGCGGCTCTCTGAGGGCTCATGTGCCTGATGCTAAGGGAATCACTCCTGATTCACGCGCTTGATCTTGTTTTCGCTGCTCTCAGAGCGCGCTTCCTCTGCTCTTCCGCTTTGATGATGAGAGAACCCTTAGCGCTTGCCTGTAGGCGAATCTTCGCGAGCTTCAGCGCAGCGTCGATGAGCGCTTGAACTGCGGGCTTCTTGAAGTCGGCGAGTTCGTTGAGCACCACGTGCCGAACGGTCTTGCCGCTGCCCTGCAATAGATGGTTGGTGTCCGAAGGCTCAAGTTCAGCGCCGCGCCCGAAATGGAGCTTCACTCCATCCTTGTTCACTCCGACGGAGCACACCCCTTCATGCCCATGTTCTGTGGGGGAGAAGGTGAATAGGAGTGTCGCCTGACGCGCGTAGACATAAACGATTTCGTGCAGGCCCGGCAGGCGAGCCTGCAACTCGGCGCGCACGGCCTTAGCCAGCTTCGCGTGTTTGGGCTTGTGTTTCGCAAGAAAGCCTGCGATCTCGCTCTCTGCGTTGGTCATGCGCTTGTTGTTTGCGGAGTTCGCGGCCAAGTCCTGCGAACGCGCGTGCAGCATGCTAAACCCATGCCGCACTGGTCCCGTAGCTCAGCTGGATAGAGCAGCGGTTTCCTAAACCGCAGGTCGTGGGTTCGAATCCCGCCGGGGCCGCTTCAAGAACCCCGAGGAATCCGCGGGGTTGTTCTTTGGCCGGACCGGACGCCGCCTGCACGGTTGCGAGATGCTTGCAGCCCGTGCGTCCGCGGCCGTCCTCGTCAGCCCGTCAAGTCCACCGCCCCTGCACTCTCTGAACACTCAGGTCCCGTTCAATTCCCTAGCATGAGCTCGCACCGTCCTTGGCCGTTCCCCGTGAACAGCTCGACTGTCGCACCGTCAAGCACCCCGTCATCGGGAAGCTGGTGGCTCTTTTCGATGATGATCACCTGAGACTCGGTGAATGAGGACTTCACGCTCTGCCAGAAGTTCTTCGTGATGTCCTGCGGGAATGACGACTCGTCGGCATCCGGCTCCTCGTAGACGAGCAACGGAGAGTCGATGAGGACGAAGTTTGGGAAGGGGCGCTCGTCCTCGATGCAAAGGCGAGGGAGTGCGTGGCTAAGCGCCGCCCGCGTGAACGCCGGTCTCGTCCAAGCCCAGGCGATCCTCGGCCACTCCTCGCCCCAACTGACCGCCGCGGTCTACACACACGTCGAACCTGCGGATCTGCGCGCGGCGGTCGACACACTGGAGATTGCTTGGCAGGCCGGCACCCGACTAGAACCCCCGTGGGTGGTTTCGCCGAGGTGCCCAAGACCGACGCCTCACGCCACGACGTAGGCCTGAGTCGCGTGCGATTGGCGAGGTCATGGCCGGGCCGGACGCCGAACGAATCTGTAGGCCGGTAGGCCGCCCAAGCCCTGCACCACGACGTCGTCGTGCGGCTAACAGCTCGGACAGCGGGAGTTGACACGCGGACTTTCTGCTCGGTACGGGTTCGGGTAGGATTGCCCGCATTAGGGCCATATCGCCCGGATGATGGAATGCCTCCACACATGCACTCCACGAAATCACGCACGAAGCCGCGTGTGATGCTCAGTGGCACGGGGCTTGCTATTCGAGCTGCGCAGCGACATCCCGTCGCGCACACGGAGAGCTGACGCATGGCCCTACTTCACTATCAGAACCTCGGCGTTCGACGGCCCGACATCCTGCTGAGCAATGCCTTCTACGGTCTCGGCACCTTCTTCAGGTTCCTCGACCAGACCAAGAAGCACATGGAGAGCGACGCCGCGGTGCAGCGGCTCGCGTTCAGGTCCGGCGTCGCGCCCGAGGACGACGACATCCGCGCGACTCGCGGTGTCTGGGTCCAACTCGAGGAGCCGTCAGACCGCCCCAACGAGCCGGAGTCAACATTCCGCGCCTTCATGGATGAGAACGTCCGCGAGGTCTTCGAGGTACTGGTGTTCGACGCCAGGGAGCCCGCTGACCCTCGCCGGGTCGCCCAGGGGAAGTTCGCGCCCGAGAGGAAGATCGCTGTGCTCGATCGTGACCCGGAGACGTCGCAGCTTCTGCTTGAGCGCAAGCCCGCTGGCGAGCAACTCCTCCTCCGGCCCAACACGCTCACGCTGCTGCGCCAGATTCAGGCGGTCCATTTCCTCCAGAACAAACCGTCTCTGGCGCACCTCCCGCTGCTTCTGCTGCTGGAGTCAACGGAGCACGCGTGTTGGCCGGCATTCGCGTCCGCTCCGATCGACGACTGGATGGTGCTGACGGACAGCGCGCGCCCGGGGACGCTCGAGCAGAGGTCATTCGTTCGCATTGCGCTTGCGACGCCGGACTTCGCCTTCCTCGAAGGACCACCGGGCTCAGGGAAGACGACGGCGATTTGCGAGCTTGTCCTCCAACTCGCAATGCAGGGCAAGCGCGTGCTGCTCTGCGCCTCGACTCACGTCGCGGTCGACAACGTGCTTGAGCGGCTCATGGACGAAAGGAGCCCCAATCGCGATCTCGTGATCCCGGTTCGCATCGGCGAGCGGCGCAACGTTTCAGACAAGGCTCGCCCTTGGCAGATGGAGAACTTCGTGAAGTCCGAGCGCGAGCGGCTCCTTCGCAAGCTCGAAGGACAGCGAGCACTGAGCGACTCCCAGCGGGCTCTGCTCGAAGCGCTGCGCCAGGGCACGACGGCCATCGAGCGCATGGTGCTCGACGCGGCGAATCTCGTCTGCGGCACGACGATCGGCATCCTGCAGCACCCCGACATCAAGGCGGGTGGCGCGGCCGCAACCTTCGACGTGCTCATCGTCGACGAGGCGTCCAAGACCACGTTCCAGGAGTTCCTGGTTCCCGCGCTGCACGCGAAGCGCTGGGTGATCGTTGGCGACCCGAAGCAACTCTCGCCGTACGTCGACGACGAGGCAATGGCCGCGAACCTCGAGTCCTGCCTCCCGAGCGCGGAGGTGCGGAACGCCTGCATCGACGTCTTCAACGCTGGTACCGCCGACCACGGGCGCCGACGCGTGGCGGCAGTCGTCACGGACACGCCGAAGGCGCGGCAGGCGTACCTTGCCCAGGCTGCAGCGCGCGATGTCGAGGCGGCCGATGCCGCCGATGATGCTGCCAGCGTCGCGGTCGCTTCGATCGTCGTCGGCGACCTTGAGACCATGCGGCGCCGAGAGCGCGACCTCCCGCTCGACGTAGCGACCGTGCGTGCGCCAAGCGACGAGCTCAACCATCTCCGACGGCGCGCCGATGCGTGGCTGCACATGGAGAAGCGAGGCCGCGACGAACAGCCCGAGTGGGCCGACGAGATCGCCTGGCGTCTGGCCCGTCTGTACGAGCAGCGCTTCTCGAAAGAGGAAGCCATCGCCGTCCGCAACCGCCCCTGGCGCTCCACTGGCGAGCGGCTACGCGAGCAGGTCAACGACCTTCTGCCCGCTGCCGACACCGGCGTCGACACCGACAAGGTGTGGAACGAAATCGATCGTGTTCGCCGCGTGGCGCTGCCGTCCGTCCTCGAGTCGCTCCGGTACGGATTCGAGCGAGACCCGAACGCCCACAAGGGCACGGCGCTCTCCGATGGCTTGCCCGAGACCGCGCTCGGTATGCGCCACGTTCTGTTGAGCACCCAGCACCGCATGCACCCCGACATCGCGCGCTTCTCCCACGAACGGATCTACGACGGGCAGGCGCTCATCACGCCGCCGCGCATGACGACCGAGCGCGCGTGGGGGTTCTCGCGACACGCACACCGCGCAGTCTGGGCCGACGTGCGAGGCGGCTTCAACCGGCGCTTCAATTCGAACAAGCGCGAAGCAGAGGCCGTCGTCGAAGAACTACGCGCGTTCGACCAGTGGGCAGCGGGCAACCCCAGGGACGATGGTTGCCCTTGGGAGGCTGCGGTCCTCACCTTCTATCGGGGACAGGAGAGAGAGGTGCGTAGCCACCTCCGCCGCTGGTCCAGACAGCACAGCGCGATGAGGCACTTCGCTATAGGTCCCCAGCAGCGGCCCTACCTCTCCGTCGAGCTCTGCACGGTGGACCGCTTCCAAGGCCACGAAGCGGA
>Ga0233425_10000760_pt1 | contig 79804 bp, 93 predicted proteins | sample Watercolumn_Towu_2_FD_181712 | JGI IMG/M metagenome (GOLD analysis project Ga0233425, IMG submission 181712) | Freshwater microbial communities from Lake Towuti, South Sulawesi, Indonesia - Watercolumn_Towuti2014_140_MG | ecosystem: Environmental > Aquatic > Freshwater > Lake | place...
GGCGGACGCGGTCTTTACGATTCCCGAGGTGCCGGCGCTGCTCGCGCCGATTTTGTTTACGGTGGTGTTGCAGCTGTTGGCCTACCACATCGCGGTGCTGCGGGGCACGGATGTGGATCGGCCGAGGAATTTGGCCAAGAGCGTGACGGTGGAATAATAAATCTGGGAGTCTCTCAAGTTGGAAAGTCTGAAAATCGTCAAGTCCGCGGCTTTGATGACTTTACGACTTTCGGACTCTTAAACTTTCGGACTGAGGTTTTCGATGCAGATCACCAAGCAAGATGTCGAGCACGTGGCCAAGCTGGCGCGGCTGGAGATCACCGAGACGGAACGGGACGCATTCAGCAGGCAGCTCAGCGCGATCCTGACCTATGTGGAGCAGCTGAAGACGCTGGACACTGAGGGCGTGGAGCCGACCGCGACGGTGCTGGAGCAAACCAACGTCTTTCGGGAGGACAAGGCGCGGCCGAGCCTGTCGGTGGAGAAAGCCCTGGCGAACGCGCCGGAAAGTGAAAGCGGATATTTTCGGGTGCCACGGATTCTGGAATAGGCTGCTGAGATCATGAGTCGCCGCGGTCATGCAACATACACAGACCTGACATAGAGGACAATCATGTTTCGACAAATGCTGCGATCCAAAATACATCGTGCCGCGGTGACGGATGCCTGTCTGGACTACGAGGGCAGTCTGACCGTGGACGAGGACTTGCTCGATGCGGCGGGCATCCTGCCCTACGAAGCCATCGTCATTTCCAACCTGAATAACGGCGAGCGGTTCACAACCTATGCGATGGCCGGAAAGCGGGGCAGCGGCGAGGTGATCCTGAACGGCCCGACGGCCCGCAAGGGCGCGGTGGGCGACCAGATCATCATTTTCTGTTACGAGTATTACGCGGAGGACGAGATCAAGCGCCATGTGCCCAAGATCATCCGCGTGGGCGAACGCAACAAGATCGTAAAGTAAACCGTCAGCCGTCCGGTATCGAGGGGTCATGTCGCTCTACAAGTTGACGTTGCGCGAACTGCAGGAGAAGTTCACCAAGGGCGAAGTCACGGCCTGCGAGATCGTGCAAGCCTATACGTTGCGTCTCAATCAGCTGGAGCCCAAGGTCCGGGCCTACATCACGCTGACGAAGGAGGCGGCCTTGACCCAGGCGGAAGCCCTGGACGAAAAGCTCAAGGGCTGGCGCCGCACGATGCCGCTGATGGGCATGCCGGTGGCGGTCAAAGACAACATCTGTACGCAGGGGGTGCTGACGACCTGCGCCTCGCGGATGCTGGGCAACTTCGTGCCTCCGTACGACGCCTCCGTGATCGCGCGGTTGCGCGGCCAGAGCTACCTCTTGCTGGGCAAGACCAACCTGGATGAATTCGCCATGGGGTCCTCGACCGAGAACTCGGCCTTCGGCCCCAGCCGCAATCCCTGGAACCTGAGCCGGGTGCCGGGCGGGTCCAGCGGCGGCTCGGCGGCGGCGGTGGCGGCGGATCTCTGCGCAGCGGCCCTGGGATCGGATACGGGCGGCTCCATCCGGCAGCCGGCCGCCTGCTGCGGTGTGGTCGGGCTGAAACCCACCTACGGGCGGGTCTCCCGGTTCGGTTTGGTGGCATTCGCCTCGTCGTTGGACCAGATCGGCCCGATCACCAAGGACGTGGCGGATGCAGCGATGCTGCTGGGGGTGATCGCGGGACACGATCCCTTGGATTCCACCAGCGCCAATCTCCCGGTGCCGGACTATGCCAAGGCGCTCAAGAAGAAAGACTTCAAGAAATTGAAGGTCGGCGTGCCGCGGGAATATTTTGCGGAGGGGCTGGATCCGGAGGTGGAGCAGGCGGTGCAGGCGGCCATCGAAGAGATCAAGCAACTGGGGGGGGAGATCAAAGACATCGCCCTGCCCAGGACCGACGCGGCCATCGCCACCTACTACCTGATCGCGACGGCGGAGGCCAGCTCCAACCTGGCCCGGTACGACGGGGTCAAGTTCGGGCTCCGGTCAAAAGAAACCGGGAACCTGCTGGACATGTACATGAAGACCAGGCAGGAGGGGTTCGGGCCGGAGGTGAAACGACGGATCATGCTGGGCACCTACGCCCTCAGCGCCGGTTACTACGATGCCTTCTACGGCAAGGCTCAGGCGGTGCGGACCTTGATCCGGCAGGATTTCGAAGCGGCGTTCCGCGAGGTGGACCTGATCGTCACGCCGGTGACGCCGACGCCCGCGTTTAAACTGGGTGAAAAATCCGAAGACCCGCTGCAGATGTACCTGTCGGACATTTATACGATCTCCGTGAATCTGGCGGGAAACCCGGCCATTGCGGTGCCTTGCGGGTTCAGCAAGGACGGGCTGCCGATCGGGTTGCAGCTCATCGGTCGGCCGTTCGAAGAAGAGACGCTCCTGCGCGGCGCCTATGCCTACGAACAGGCGACCGACTGGCGGGCCAAGCGGCCGAATATACGGTGAAGGGTGAACGGTAAATGGTGAGAGGGACCAGGAAGGCAATGAGGCTCGCTCGAATTTACTATTCACCGTTCACGTTTCACGGAGGAAGAATATGACGGGCATAGAAGTCGCGGCGGTCGTGGTGGCCTTGGGCGTGGCCGTGTTTGTCGGGGTTCTGGTCCCTGTGTTGATCGAGATCAAGAAGACCGTGACGGAGTCGGGACGGCTGCTGGCTCAAATGAATACAGAATTGCCGTCGCTGCTGAAGGAGATTCGCGAGACGACCCAGAACCTGAACCAGTTGGCCGAGTATGCGCGCGATGGGGTGGAGCATGCGGCGGTGTTCCTCCACGCGGTCGGGGAAGTCGGCGAGACCGTGCAAAACGTGCATGACACGGTCCGGGGTCGAAACGGCGCGTGGCTGAGGAATGTGGCCGGTCTGGTGGCCGGGTTCAAAGCCGCATCGTCGGTGGTGAAAGCACGGATGTCTCATGGAGGAGGACAGTCCAATGGCGGATGATCGCGGATTTTCACCGGGAGCAGTCGGGTTGGCGTTTTTGAGCGGGGCGCTGGTCGGGGCGGCGGTCGCCCTGCTGATGGCCCCGCAATCGGGCCGGGAGACGAGGGAGCAATTGCGCGGCTATGCCCGGAAGGCGGAGGATGACCTGCGCGATCTGGCCGGCAAGGCCACCGAGGCGTTCGACCATGCGGTCGAGAAGGGGCGCGAGGCCATTCACGAAAAGAAGTCCATTTTGAGCGAGGCCCTCGATGCCGGCCGCGAGGCCATGCGGCGCGAGCGGGATCGCCTGGCGGGAGAGAAAAAGGGCTGACCTGTGACGTATGAAGTGGTGATCGGGCTGGAAGTCCACGCCCAGCTGCTCACACAGTCCAAGATGTTCTGCGCCTGCGGAACCAAGTTCGGTTTGCCGGCCAACAGTCAGACCTGTCCGATCTGTCTCGGGATGCCGGGCACCCTGCCGGTCATCAACAAGAAGGCGGTCGAGATGGCGGTCCGGACGGGCTTGACGTTGCAGTGCCGGATCGGCGAGCAAAACCGGTTCGCGCGCAAGAACTACTTCTACCCGGACTTGCCCAAGGGCTATCAGATCTCGCAGTACGAAGCGCCGATCTGCGAGCACGGGTCGGTGGAGGTCGAGGTCGGCCCGGCGAAGAAGCCGGTTCGCATCCGCCGCACGCATCTGGAAGAAGACGCGGGCAAGAACATCCATGAAGCCGGCGCCAACGGGAGCCGCGTGGACTTGAACCGGGCGGGCACGCCGCTGTTGGAAATCGTGACCGAGCCGGACATGCGCTCGGCCGACGAAGTCGTGGCCTACCTGAAGATGTTGCGCGAGATCCTCATGTACCTGGAGGTCTGCGACGGCAACATGGAGGAGGGGAGCCTGCGGTGCGAGCCCAACCTCTCGTTGCGGCCGGTCGGACAAAAGGAATTCGGCACGAAGGTCGAGCTCAAGAACATCAACTCCTTCAAATTCGTGAAGGAGGCGATCGAGTACGAGATCAAGCGCCAGACCAAAGTGCTGAACGAAGGCGGGAGGATCGCCCAGGAAACGCGCCTGTGGGATTCGGACAAGGGCGAGACCGCCACGATGCGGAGCAAGGAAGAAGCGCACGACTATCGGTACTTTCCGGACCCTGATCTGGTCCCGCTCAGTCTTGCCCCCGAGTGGATCGACGGCCTGCGCAAGACCCTGCCCGAGTTGCCGGCGGTCCGCCAGCGGCGCTTCGTCGGCGAGTACGGCCTCCCGGAATATGACGCAGGCGTCTTGACCGGCAGCAAAGCCATGGCCGATTACTTCGAGGCTTGCGTCAGGCTGTTTCCTCAGCCCAAAACCGTGAGCAACTGGGTGATGGGCGAGCTATTGCGCGAGTTGAACAACGCGGGGATTTCCGCTGCCGCCTCGCCAGTGAGTCCGGAGCGGCTCGTGAGTCTGCTTCAGTTGGTGGAGAAGGGCACGGTCAGCCTGAAGGTTGCGCGGGAGATATTCCCGGAGCTGTATGCCAGCGGCAAGGCTCCCGAGGAAATCGTCAAAGCCAAGGGGCTCACGCAGGTCTCCGACGAAGGATCGCTCGCGAAGATCATTGACGAGGTGATCGCCAAGAACCAGGCGCAGGTGGATCAGTACAAAGGCGGCAAGGAGGCCGTGCTCGGATTCCTGGTCGGCCAGGTCATGAAAGCCTCCGGCGGCAAGGCCAATCCGGGCAAGGTCAATGAGTTGCTGCAGAAGAAACTGGCGGGATAGAAGTCGCGGCTTCACGGGCATGCGACGTTGTGATGAGTCGACCGTACGGACTTTTTAACTGGAGTGAGGAATGAGCGCGATCAGGGACATTAGGGCGAGGCAGATTCTGGACTCACGCGGCAACCCGACGGTGGAAGTGGATGTCACGCTGGAGAGCGGGGCCAAGGGACGGGCGGCCGTGCCTTCGGGCGCGTCCACGGGCGAGAAGGAAGCGATCGAGCTGCGGGACGGGGACAAGAAGCGCTGGATGGGCAAGGGGGTCTCCAAGGCGGTTGCCAACATCAGCCGGGCCATCGCGCCGAAGCTCCTGGGGATGGAAGCGTTGGATCAGGCGGCGGTGGACGGGACCATGATCGCGCTGGACGGCACCAGGGCCAAGAGCCGGCTCGGCGCCAATGCCATTCTGGGCGTGTCCCTCGCCGTCGCGAAGGCGGCGGCGGCCGAAACGGGTCTGCCCCTCTACCGCTACATCGGCGGCGCCAATGCGCGGGTCCTGCCCGTGCCGATGATGAACATCATCAACGGGGGCGCCCATGCCGACAACAGTCTCGACCTCCAGGAGTTCATGATCATGCCGGTCGGCGCTGCGCGGTTCAGCGAAGCGCTGCGGATGGCCACGGAGGTTTTCCATACTTTGAAATCTCTGCTGAAGAAGCAGGGACTCAATACGGCGGTGGGGGACGAGGGCGGGTTTGCGCCGGACCTCAAGTCGAACGAAGAAGCCTTGAGCCTGATCATGCAGGCCATTGAGCAGGCCGGGTACCGGCCGGGCAAGGACATCGCCCTGGCTCTGGACGCGGCGGCCAGCGAGTTCTACGAGAAGGGCCGGTACGTGCTCGAGGCGGAAAAAGAGGAGAAGTCCTCCGAGAACATGATCCGCTACTACGCCAAGCTCGTGGACCGGTATCCGATCCTTTCCATCGAGGACGGGTTGAGCGAGCTGGACTGGAAAGGCTGGCGGATGCTCACCGAACGATTGGGCAACCGGGTGCAGCTCGTGGGCGACGACATTTTCGTGACCAACGTGGAGATTTTCTCGCGGGGGATCAAGGACAGGATCGGCAATTCGATCCTGATCAAGCTGAACCAGATCGGGACGCTGACCGAAACGCTGGAGGCGATCGAACTGGCCAAGCGGTCCGGCTATACGGCGGTCGTGTCGCACCGGTCCGGCGAAACCGAGGACACGACGATTGCGGACGTGGCGGTGGCGCTCAACACCGGCCTGATCAAAACCGGCTCCTTGTCGAGGACGGACCGGGTGGCGAAGTACAACCAGCTGCTGCGCATCGAGGAAGAGTTGGGCGCCCAGGCGGTCTACCGAGGCCGCAGGGCGGTCAACGCCGCCCGCTAGCGCGATCATCGGAGGAGGTGTGGTGACCAGACGAAACCGCAGCCACAACGCCTTGCACCGGCATCGACTTACGCTCCGGTGGGCGCCGTGGTTGGTAGGCGGCATCATGGCGGTCCTCGTGGCAGCCTCCTTCTTCGGGGAGATGAGCATTCCGAAATACCTGGAGATGCGGAAGAACGCTCAGGCGCTGGAGCTGGACATCCAAGCCATGGCCAAGGCCAATGCGGAGTTGCGGACCGATATCAGCCGGCTCCAGAGCGATCCGGCGCGCATCGAAGAAGTGGCCCGGGAGCGGCTGGGGTTCGTCCGCAAGGGCGAAACGGTCTATCAGGTCGTGAACGAACCGGTCAAGATCGGACAGGTTGAGCCGACGAAGTGAGGGATCATGAAGACGGGAACGGTGGCGATCATTGGACGCCCGAACGTGGGGAAATCCACCCTGCTGAACGCGCTCCTCAAAGAAAAAATCGCGATCGTCTCGGATAAGCCCCAGACCACCCGCACCCGCATTCTGGGCGTGGTGCACCTCCCCGGCGCGCAGTTCGCGCTGCTGGACACGCCGGGTATCCACAAGCCCCAGCATCAACTGAACCGTCGCATGGTCCGCATCACCATGGACTGCATGAAGGAAGCGGACCTGTTTTACGTCATGGTGGATGCCACGGCGGCGCCGGGGCCGGGCGACCGGTTCGCGATCGAACAGGTGCGCGAGGCGCGGAAGGAGGGCCGGCCGCCGGCGTTCCTGCTGATCAACAAGGTGGACGCGGTCAACAAGAGCCGGGTGCTGCCGCTCATCGACGCCTACCGGAAGATGCTGGACTGGTCGGAGATCGTGCCCCTCTCCGCCAAGAACGGGATCAACGTGGACCGGCTCCTGGAGCTGACCGTCGCCGCGCTGCCGGAAGGGGAGGCGGGGTACGAGGAGGACATGCTCACGGACCAGCCGATGCGCACGCTGGCGGCCGAGATCGTTCGGGAGAAAATTCTTCATCTGACGCGCGACGAAGTGCCTTATGCGGTCGCGGTGGAGATCACCAGCTTCAAGGAGGAAGGCAAGCTGGCGCGCATTCAGGCCTCGATCTTCGTCGAGCGGGACTCCCAGAAGGCGATCGTGATCGGGAAGCATGGGGAACTGCTCAAGACGGTGGGGACCGAAGCGCGGGTCGAAATGGAAAAGCTCTTCGGGATGAAAGTGTTTCTGGAACTGTGGGTGACCGTGAAGAAGTCCTGGCGCGAGGACGAGCAGACGCTCGTCGAGCTGGGCTACTAATGAAGAAGTTGGAAAGTCGGAAAGTTTGCAGGTTTGTCAAGTTGAAGAACCGCGCGCCAAGAGACGTGCAGGCTCGCCGACTTTCTGGACTTGTTGATTTGAGAGACTGAGATGCAGCCGACCGACCGAATGCGGCCAGCCGAGAAGGACTTGCTGAAGGACCTTTCCAAAGAGACTTCGGAGAAGGGCCAGAGTAAGTTCGAGTTGATGCTGGCCTCCTTCCAGCGCCTGCTGCGCCGCGGCGCGATCACCAATCTGGGCAAGATGATGGGCCGCATGCATCCGGCCGACGTCGCCAAGATCATTGCGCACCTGTCTTCGCAGAAGGAAAAGCGCACGGTGTTCGAGTTGGTGCGAGGAGAGGCGGAGCGAGGCAAGGTGCTCAGCGAATTGGACCACGGGAGCGTGCCGCAAGTGCTGGCGGACATGCCCGCCTCGGAAGTGGCCGCGTTGCTGAAAGACCTGGGGCCGGACGACGTGGGCGACATCCTGGGCGTGCTGCCTGAAGAGCAGGCCACGGAGATCCTCACGTTGATGAAGACGGAGGACTCCACCGAGATCGCCGAGATCCTAAAGTACCCCAAGGACACGGCGGGCGGCATCATGACCACGGAGTTCTTCTCTCTGCCGGAGGACGCGACGGCCCAGGAGGCGATCCGGCGTCTGCAGCAGGCGACCGACGCCGAGATGGTCTTCTACATCTATGTGACCGACAAGGACGAGCATCTCGTCGGGGTCCTGTCGCTGCGCCAGCTCCTGACCGTTCCGCCGGGCACGCCGCTCAAGAACATCATGGCCACCGACGTGATGAGCGTCGCGGTGGATGTGGACCAGGAGGAGGTGGCCCGCCAGGTGGCGCGCTACAACTTGCTGGCCATTCCCGTAGTCGAGAAGGACAACACGCTGGTCGGCATCATCACGGTGGACGACGTGGTGGACGTCATCCGGGAAGAGGCTACGGAAGACATGTTGAAGATGGCCGGGGCCACGGAAGAGGACGCCCTCATGGAGTCCTCCAGCCTGGACTCGTCGCGCCGGCGCCTGCCCTGGCTGTTCACGAACCTGGTCGGCAGCCTGGTCTCGGGCTGGATACTCTGGCTATTCCGGTTCACCATTCAGGAAGTCGTGGCCATCGTCACGTTCATTCCGGTCATCGCGGCCATGGGCGGCAACGTCGGGCTCCAATCCTCGACGCTCATCATCCGGGGGTTGGCGACGGGCCGGATCGAGCTGACGGACGTGTGGAAGGTCTTCTTCCGCGAGGTCCGCATCGGGTTCATCCTCGGGGTGACCTGCGGGGTGCTGCTCACCGTCGTCGGGTGGCTCTGGCATGGCCAATGGTTCCTCGGCATGGTCGTCGGGGCTTCGCTCATGATCGCCTTTCTGGTATCCACCAGCATGGCCACGATCATGCCGGTCGTGCTCAAGCGGATCGGTGTGGACCCGGCGGTGGCGGCCGGGCCCTTTGTCACCACGGCCAACGACATCAGCGGCATCACGATTTATCTCGCCCTCTCGACCCTCCTGCTGGAACATCTCCGATGACGGGTGCCCGATGGGCCCAATGGGCTGTCGGCGTTGCTTGTCTCTGGGCAGGCCTTGGCCTCAGTGGGCTTGTGGCGGCCGCGCCTCCTGCTGCGCGCCACGAAAGCGGGGACCGGTCCGTGGTCTTCGAGCTGGCGGAACAACCGGCGTCCGGGACGCTTCAGGCCGGGCCACAGGCCACCCTGACCTTGCACTTGCAGGGTGAGCCGGCAGGGCCGCAGGAGATGGTGGCCATCGTCGAAGGAACCCTCCTGACCCGTGTCATGGTCTCGATGGTCCCGGACGAAGGGTCCCGTTCCTGGCGGGCCGAAGTGAGCCTGGACCTGCCGGCTGCGGGAACCGGAATGGAAGCGAGACCCTTGCCGAACGGACAAGCCTGGCGGCGCGATCTCCGGCAGCGGTTTCACCGGGTGGACGTCTCGTTCGCCAGATTGCGGGGCATGGGCCTCACGCCGTTTCTTCGCCGCTCCATCTATATCAACCTGGAGCCGCATCCTGAGCGAAAAGTCGAGGCCAAGCCGGAACCGGCCATGCCGGAGGCGGTTCCTGACGTTCCGCAACCGGTCGCGCCTGCCGTCATGACCGAATCGGCTCCTCTGCCGGGCATCGAGCGGGAGTCGGTCCCTCCGGTGCTGGACGGGGTCATCACCGAATCGGACCTGCCTCTGCCCAAACCGGTTCCTGTTACCCCCGTTGCCATGGACTATTGGCAGGCGCTGGAGCAGCGCGTCACGACGCAGTTCCGGCAGCGGGTGAAGGCCGGGACCGCGTCGGTCCGGTTGCCGCGCGTGCAATTCCGGCTCTATTGGGACGGCGTTGCCCGGATAATTGCGCTCGAACGGTCCTCCGGGAACCCCCAGGTGGACCTGGCGGGGATGGACAGCGTCGTGGATGCCCATCCCTTTCCCCCCTTTCCGGACAACATCACCGACCTCTACGTGGACGTGCACGTTGACTTTACCGCCCCGAAGCCTGCAGTTTCACCGCGAAAGGGGAAGAAACAATGAGGGGCGCATGCCGCTGCTGAAGACCCCCGCCATCACGCTCAAGAGCCGCAAGTGTGGCGAGGCGGACCGGATCGTTACCTTTTACACGCTGCGCTTCGGCAAGTTGCGCGGGGTGGCGCGGGGAGCCAGGCGGATCAAGAGCCGGTTCGGCAGCGCGTTGGAGCCGTTCGTCCAATGCGACCTGAACCTGTTCGAGAAGCCAAACGACACGTTGCACCGTGTCTCGCAGGCGGACATCAAGGAAACCTTCCCGGCCTTGCGTGAGGACCTGGCGCTCATGGCCGGGGCGGCCCGCATGGCCAACCTGGTCACGGCCATCACCCCGGACGCGGACCCGGCGCCGAAAATCTTCGACACGCTCTTGCGGGGGCTCCGTTCGCTCAACGAAGGCCACGATCCTGGCCTCACCACGCTGCTGTTTCAGATCAAACTGCTGGGCCTGACGGGGTTTCGCCCTCAGACCGACCATTGCGTCTCCTGCGGCAAAGACACGCAAGCCTTGGGGGCGGGATCGTCCGGGCGCTTCTCGGCTCTGGCCGGCGGCCTTGTCTGCGACGGTTGTACGAGCCGACGATCCGACCGGTACTTGTTCCTGTCCCCCGGCAGCCTCGCCTTTCTGCAACAGGCTCTGCGCATGACCCCGGATGTGCTGAACCGCCTCAAGGCTTCGGGCCAGGTACGGAGCGAGCTGGACCTCGCCATCGAGGCGTATGTCACGATTGTGGCAGGCAAGCGCCTCCCGCCGGTTGATTTCCTGGCCGCAGAGCCTGAAATAATGGTGTGAGCGCGCCTTACCGCAAGTCGGGCCGGTAGCGGTCTGGGCGAGGAGGATCATTCATCTGCGGCAGCGCTGAAGGCGCAGGTGGTGTCGAAGGACCGCCGGTCTTCGGAGCAGATAAGAGCGGAGAAGACGAAGAAGGCACGGATGAAGATCCGAAGTCCTGGGCTGGCGAAGGCGTGAGCGGGATCGCGGGAGTCGGAACAGCTTCTGGCGAGACGGGCACACCCACGCTGCTGCCGACTTGGTCCATCACGGCCGGTCTCTTGGCCGGCTCGCCCGGCGTGACCGGGACTCCGACCTGGGCATGGGCCGCGGTGGCCAGCAGGGAGAGCATAAGCACTAGCAAGGTTCTCATGGCATCACCTCCGGAGGTCGTTCTGACCCTAGCATGGGAGCGGGCTCCACTCAAGAAGGGTTCCACGGGAAAGCGGAAGAGCCTCTTGTATTGCTTGGCAATGATTCTCCCTCTTAGCCGCAGGCATCTATCCTCATGGCCCCGCATACGAAAATCGTCTTTTGTATGACAAATCTAGCTAGGTGTGGTTTCTATAAGCAAAACTTCTTCAGTAGGAGTTTGAGCCGGCCGAGGACGTGATGGCGATTCGAGCGAACACACAGGCGGCGATTCCGGAGGCGATTACCCAGATCGCTTATCCCGCTTATATGGTCAATCGGCAGTGGGATATCAAATGGATCAATCCCCAGGCCGAGGAGCTGATCTTCGGGCAGCCGATCCGCACGCTTCGCAATATCGAGGAGCGGCACTTCTTCTCGTTGGCATTCACGAGCAAAGCCCGAGACCTCGTCATGGACTTCGAGGGTTTCATCAAGAGCCACCTGCCGCTTGTGCAGGGAGACATCCCCCCTCCGCCCAGAAATCCCCTTCTTGTGCCGCTGGGAATCGATGCGGTGAGCTGGCTGGGTCGGATCTGGCCCGATGAGGTCGAGGTCTTGCCCCAGATCAATTATCGGGATGAGCGGTTTAGCTTCAAGCAGTCGCCGTTCGAGGGGTATCACCGCGTCGCAGCCATGTTCCGGGAAGGGATGCTGATCATCTGGATCCCGAGCGCCGTGAATTTGGCGCCGGTCTTGGATTTGTTGACCGGACGTCGGAACATCATCACCGACCTGCTCATCAACAAGCTCCCGTCCCTGCGCGCCGTGGCGGTGTTGGTGGCCGATTTGCAGAATTCCGTGAAAATCTCGTCCGATCTGCCGCCCGAGGAATACTTTGATCTGATTACGGCCATGTGGGCCAGGCTGGAAAAGCCGTTCCGCGACTTTGGCTGTTATTCGGGCAAGCACGTGGGTGACGGGGTGGTGCAGTTCTTCCTGGCCAAGCCGGGCGATACGTTCGGTCACAGCGTCAATGCCCTGCTCTGCGCGAATGCCATTCGGTCATGCATGATGGATATCAACCGGGAGTGGAAGCGAAAAAAAACAATGGCTCAATGAGCTGGTGCTGAACGTCGGGCTTCACGAGGGGCGCGAATGGATCGGCTACATTCCTTCGGCCTCCACGCCGGAATTCACCGCGCTGGGGGATACGGTCAACGTGGCGGCACGAGTCTCGGGCATAGGGCGGGACGGCTGTGTGTGGGTGAGCAAGCAGTTGCTGAGCGCCTTGCCCTCGCAGATACTGGATCATGTGGAGTATGGGATTCGCCGGTCGATGGAGGGGCAGGACCTGTTGATCTCCAAGACCTATTCCCGTGTCGTAGACCTGCCGCATCTGGAGCGTATTCCAAAATCAACCGATATCGCCAACTTGTCTGTGACCGAGGTGATTCGCATTGATCAGCCTGCGATCCAGGCCGTGCTGCGTTCGATGGTCGCCGAAGACCCCCAGGCTTGACCTGGTCCATCCTGGACCGCGTCCCTCACTGGTTCTTATCCGTTCCCCGACGTCCCCCTCCCATGTGATCCAGTCCAGCTTGTCGGAATCTGTCTGTCTCTGGTATGGTGCGCCGGACGGAAGCAGCGGAGGACCATACAAGCATGACGACCACCGTTCTTGAACCCAGAGACATGAGCTGGCTGGAGAGGGGGGTGCTTGGGATCGACTGGTCCGACGGGCACAAGGGGGTCTATCCGGTCCGCTATCTGCGTCTGCACTGTCCTTGCGCGGCCTGCACCGACGAATGGACAGGGGAATTGCGCTTGAAGGCCGACGACGTTCCGATGTTCGTGGCGGTCAACGACATTGAGCCGGTCGGGCGCTATGCCCTGAAGTTCACGTTCAGCGACGGACACGATACGGGGCTCTTCTCCTACACCTTCTTGCGCCGTCATTGCCAATGTGATACCTGTGTGCCGGTCAAACCCCAAGAGCCCAAGAGCCGGAGGCTCCTCTGAAGCGCCCATTGTATGTCTTGCTGCCCTCCCTGCTTCTGACGGCCTGTTCATACTTGCCGGTCAATATGCGGCTCGTCCCCTCCATGGACGTGCAGAAGGCCCACATCAAGAACAACGAGCTGATCGGACAGGTCCTGACGCCGGAGGCCTTCATGCAGGCCTGGGGGGCGCCCACGTATGAGCACGGGGAGCAGGCTCAATTTCTCCCGGCCGACAACGGCAACTGGGTGCCGAGCTTCCGGATTCCCCTGGGCCAGGCGCCGGCCGGCTGGGACGCGACCATTCGCACCGGCGACGGCTATTTCATGATCTATGTGGAGCGGGGGGAGTTGCTCGGATTCCTGGACCGCCGGCTGGTTTCCCGGGAAAAATTAGGGGCCGAGCCACTTCACGCGATCGGTAAGGTCTGGAAGCAAGAAGACATCTACAAGACCGGGTTGGAGAAGTCCCTCACCGTGCCCAAATAACTTGGGAGTCTCTGTCCGACGTTGTTGGCTCATCCTCCATCCTGCTGATGGTTCACAAACCCCTCAATATTCTGTTCGTCTCTCCCGAAGCCGCTCCGTTTGCGAAGACCGGTGGCTTGGCGGATGTGGCCGGCGCGCTCCCTTGTGCCTTGGCCAAGCTGGGACATCGGGTCAAGCTCGTGATCCCGCGCTATGGCGTGATTGACGGAGCCGCCTATGGTTTCAAGGAATGGCTAAGGCTGGAGGTGCCTTCTCCCTCTGGTGCGATCCCGGCCGTGATCGAGCGAGGCGCTTTCTCGGAAGAGAAGGTGCCGGTCCTGGCGGTGAGGCACGATCCCTTTTTTGCTCGGGCGAGTTTGTATGGAGAAGGGGGCCGCGACTATCCGGACAACCTGGAACGGTTCACGTTCTTTTGTCGTGCGGTTATGGAGCTGCTCCCGCGATTGGCGCAGGACGGCTGGACACCGGATCTGCTCCATGCCCATGATTGGCAGAGCGCCCTTTGCACGGTCTATCCCAGGACCCTCTACAGGCCGGTTCCTGAGGCAAACCAGCTTGGCACCGTCTTTACGATCCACAATATCGGGTATCAGGGCCACTTCCCCGAGGCCGACTATCCCAAGACTGGCCTGGGGATGGACCTGTTTACGCCGGCCGGTCTGGAGTTCTATAAGAAGCTGAATCTGATGAAGGGCGGCCTGCTCTTCGCCGACCGGCTGACGACGGTGAGCCCGACCTATAGCCGCGAGATCCAAACGCCAGAGTTCGGATTTGGGTTGGAGGGGGTGGTGCGGGAGCGGGCGGACCGGCTGGTGGGGATCGTGAACGGCATCGACACCGACGTCTGGGACCCGGAGACCGACCATTATCTCACCAGCCGCTACGGCCTGGTCAAGATCACCGGCAAGTCGGTGTGCAAGATGGCCTTGCAACAGGAGATGCATCTGCCGGTGCGGAACGTTCCGCTCCTCGTCGTCGTTTCACGGCTCTCGGACCAGAAGGGCCTGGACCTGGTGGCCGACATCGTGCCGGCCCTGATGACGGAAGAGCTGCAACTGGTGCTGTTGGGCTCCGGCGATCCCGATCTGGAAGCGCGGTTCCGGTCGTTGCATGAACAGTGGCCGCAGAAGTTCGGGTTGCGGATCGGCTTCGATGACGGGCTGGCCCATCGCATTCAGGCTGGCGGAGACTTGTTCCTGATGCCCTCGCGCTACGAGCCTTGCGGCCTGAGCCAGTTGTACAGTTTGCGCTATGGCACGGTGCCGATTGTCCGGCAGACCGGCGGGCTGGCCGATACGGTGGCGGCCTATGGGGCGAGCGAGATGGCCACCGGGTTTGCCTTGAAAGAAGCTTCCGCCGGGGCGCTCCTGGCCACCATCCGCGCAGCCCTGGCGGTGTATGCCCATCCCAAACGCTGGGCGGCGTTGATGCAGGCCGGCATGAAGACGGATGTGTCCTGGGCGAAATCAGCCCGAGCCTACGCCGACCTCTATCAGCAAGTCCGCGCGCTTCGCAGTTAACGCGAACGCGGCCTGATGGTCTCTTCCTCATACTGAGCAAAGAGCCGCCTGGCTTCCGGATGAAGGGCGCCTCCCTGTCCATGCGGAATGCCGACGGACCGGAAGAGGGGCGAGAGCTTGCCGTTGGGGTGGAGGTAGCCGGCCCGCAAGGGCACGGTGCGGCGGTTGTGCCGGATCAGGTGGCAGGGGCTGGGCCTGATGCTGGTGAGCCAGTCGGCCACGTCCTGCGGGTTGCCGATGGAGGCGGAGAGCAGGAGCAGCTTCGCCTGGGCCGGGCAGAAGATGATCGTCTCTTCCCAGACCACGCCGCGTTCCGGATCAGAAATATATTGGGACTCGTCCATGATAACCAGTCCCAGGGTATCCAAGCGCACGTCGATCTCGCCGCTCGCCGCATCGTAGAGCAGGTTCCGCAAGATTTCCGTGGTCATGATCAGGAGCGGGGCTTGCGCGTTGTCCTTCCGGTCCCCGGTCAGGATGCCGACCTTGTCCGGCCCGAACAACCGCGAGAACTCGGTGAACTTGGTGTTCGACAGGGCTTTCAGGGGCGAGGTATAGATCACGGTCCGCTCCGCCGCGATCGCTCGCCTGGTGGCTTCCAGCGCGACATAGGTCTTGCCGCTGCCGGTCGGCACGCTGACGATCACGTCTCCGGTGGCCAGGTGCGCCACGGCCTCTTCCTGCCAGGCATCCGGCACGAAGGGTTGAGGGGCGGGGACGCCGATGCCCTCCAGGAACGACGTGAGATCGGTGGCCGGCTCGGCTGACTCGGTCGAACCGGCCTGGACCGGACGAGCGCTGCGTAGGCTGCCGGGCCTGGCCGGCTGCGGGCCTGCCGGACGCCGCTCCTTGGCGGCAACGGGCGGCGCGGGCAGCGGCTCTTGCATCAAGGCTTGCAGGTCGGATTCCAGCCCGGGCCGGTTCTCCGGCGTGCAACGCAACAGCGCTTCGATCAGCCGGCGTTTGCCCAGGCGGAAGTGCCGGTGGATGCGCCCACGCGCCAGCCGGTGCAGACGGCTGACCGGCTGTTCTTCGAGGAGTTTTTCGAGTTCGTCGGTGGTCATGGATGGCTCACAAGTCGATCAAGTCGAAAAGTCTCTCAAGTCATCAAGTCGCCGCAGGCTTCGTCTTCGATTTCAAACTTTACAACTTCAGACTTGCCAACTTTGCGACCTATTCACGGCAATTCCTCCAGCACGCCCCTCCGCAAGGCCTTGATTGCGCGGCTGGCGCAGTCGGCGAGGCCCGGATGGGTGCCCCGCAGCGTATGGATCTGCGATAAAAACTCCAGGGTTCTGGCCAGCAAGCGGTAGATGTCGCCCTCGGCCATGGTGGTCAGGCGGCAGAGGCCGATCCAAGTCAAGGTCGGATCGCCGATCCAACGTTCGGTGACCGCCGCGATGTCGGCGCGCAGGAGCGGCGGGTCTTCGTGCGGCTCCAATGACTCGGCCAGGTGCCGCACTTGCCCCAGGAGCGAGGCCAACCCAGGGCTGATGCGGGGAAAGGCGCCGGGACGGTCGTCGTCGTGCGCGATGCTGGACATGATGCCGGCCAGGACCTGCGGCTCGATGCCGCTGAACGCGTCGGCGCGGATCAGTTCGGTGATCAGCAGGGAATGGTCGATTCGGATCAGCCTGGCCCATTCGCCGATCTCGGTCAACTGGCAGGTGGGTGTCAGGTAGCCGAGCTGTTGCAAGACTTCGGTGCGGGACTGGAAGCGGTGCCAGAGTCCCGTGTGCAGGGCCTGGATCATCTTTTGGTTCCGGTGCACCTCCTGCCGGAGCTTGAGCGCGCCCGCATGGTCCTTCTGGCAGGCGGGCCGCGACGGGCAGGTGGGGCAGGGGAACTCGTCGTTCAGCGTCTGCACGATCTGGTTTTCTTCCGGCTCCTCCTGCACGAGGATCGGCAGCACCGGCATCCGCACCGGCAGTTCATCCGCCTGATGGGTCAGCTCATCCAGGCAGGCCGGCGTAGACCAGGGGTACACAGGGGCTTCCACCACCTCGAAGGTCCTGTCGAACACTTGCGTGACGGTGGCGGCCGGACATTCGGTGACGGCTCCGCCCGGCCGCAGGAGCGTGACCATCGGTTGCTTCTGGCCCTTGCTGCGGTACTGGCGCAGGATGATCCCGCGGGCCTTGGGCACTCCGACCACCCGGCCGGGTGTGAGGAATTGCAGCCTGGCGGTAAGCTCGGGCGACTCGTGCCGCTTCACCTGCACGCGGTTGGCTTTCTGCTTCCGGGCATGGTCGAAGACCTGCCATTGCGTGATCCAGTCCGTGCAGACGCGTGGCCCGTAGGGCTCCATCTGGACATGCAGGACATCCAGCTTGTTTTCAAGGATTTCCGCCCGGCGGTTGAGCTGGAACTGGGCGAAGCTCTTGGCCAGGATGGCCTGGATCTGATCCAGCGGGTGGGCCTTGAGCAAATTCAGGATCATCGGATAGGAAATCACGAACTGGCTGTCGATCGCTTCCGGCTGGCCGGTCAGCCCTTTGGTGATCACGCTCAAATCGATGTAGGGGGAGGGGGTGAGCACGGCGAAGCCGACCAGGTCTTTCCCGCGCCGCCCGGCCCGGCCGGCGAGTTGCTGCACTTCGCTGATGGTGAGGTCGGTGAAGTCCCGGCTCTTGCGCACGCTGGATTGGGTGATCACCACGGTGCGGGCCGGGAAATCCACCCCGGCCGCCAGGGTGGTGGTGGCGAAGACGGCATCCAGACAGCCCTGCCACATCAGTTCTTCGATGGCGATTTTCCAGGACGGCAGGTGCCCCGCATGGTGCGCGGCCACGCCGACGCGCTGCACCACGGATTGCAGCGGGTGCTCGGCGATGCTCGGATACTGCGCGACCAGTTCCGTGAGCACCGCCGCGATGGCGTCCTGGCGCGCGGGCGGGATTGCGACTTGGCTGCGCTCGAAGGCTTGCATGGCGTCGTCGCAGGCGCGGCGCGAAGTCAGGAACACGATGGCCGGAGTCAGGTGCTTGGAGCGCAGCGCGTTGATCAGGTCAACCGGATGAATCGACGGAGGCATGCAATTTCATTCCCTTGGAAATAATCACCAGGCCGGATTCGGTGACGGTGAAGCGGCTCCGGTCGGCGTCCGAATCGTAGCCGATCTCCGTCTTGGGCGGGATCACGACCTCCTTGTCGATGATGGCGCGCCGGATGCGGCAATGTTCGCCGATCATCACGTTTTCCATCACGATGGACTCCCGGACGTCCGCATGGTCCTGCACGATGACATTGGGGGAGAGGATGGTATTCTGCACCCGGCCGCCGGAAATGATGCAACCGCCGCAGACGATGGAGTCGAGCGCCACGCCCATCCGCCCCCCCTGGAAGTCCTGGGCGAACACGAACTTGGCCGGCGGGAACTGGCCCTGGTAGGTGCGGATCGGCCAGTTCTGGTCGTAGAGATTGAACAGAGGGTCCACAGCCACCAGGTCCATGTTGGCCTCCCAGTAGGCATCCAGCGTCCCGATGTCGCGCCAATACTTGACGGCTTTGCGGTTTGCGTCGTGGAACTTGAAGGCAAAGACCCGATTCTCCTGGATCGTGCGGGGGATGATGTCCCGGCCGAAATCGTGGCGGCTGTCCTCCTTGGCGTCGCGCATCAGGTGGTTGCGCAAGGCCTCGGTGCGGAACAGATAGATGCCCATGGAGACGAACGCGTGCTCGGGATCATTGGGGATGGGCGTGGGGTGCTCGGGCTTTTCCTCGAACTGTTGGATCCGGTATTCCCCGTCCACGCTGATGACGCCGAACCGGCCGGCCTCGTGCAGCGGAGTCTCGATGGCGCCCACCACCACGTCCGCCTGCTTCTCCTGCAGGAAGTCGAACATTTCCGAGTAATCCATCTTGTAGATATGGTCACCAGCCAGGATCAGGACGAAGGCCGGCTGCTCGTTGTCCAGCAGGAAGAGGTTCTGATGGACGGCATCGGCCGTGCCCCGGTACCAGTCTTCGCTGATCCGCTGCTGGGGCGGGATGGAGGCGATGAATTCGCCGAGTTCCGAATTCAGGATGTTCCAGCCGGTGCGGATGTGCCGATCGAGGGAGTGGGATTTATATTGGATCAGCACCGCGATCTTCCGAAGGCCGGAATTGAGGCAGTTGCTGAGCGTGAAGTCGATGATCCGGTACTTGCCGCCGAAGGGCACCGCCGGTTTGGCGCGATGCTGGGTCAGGGGGAAGAGGCGTTCTCCTTTGCCGCCGGACAGGACCATAGTGAGGATGCTGTGCATACGGGGGAAATTGTAACAGGAGCGCTCCCAAATAGGAAGCCGTGGGACGATTGACAGCCGCCGCCGGTCGGACGATACTAGTCCCTCGTACCGCAATGCATTGATGCAGGAGGAGGAGCGCATGCCCAGGCAGGTAAAGCCGAAGCGGACCACGGGCCTTAAAAAAGCCAAGAAACGGCTGGACAAGCTGCCGTTGGACGGCGCCGCACAGCCGTTGTTGCAGAGTCTGCTGTGGCGGGTGGATCGGCTGGAGCGCCAGGTCAGGACCCTGTCGGAACTGGTGCGGGATCACGCGGAGGACGCCGACCGCCTGGTCCGTGTTGTGGGCGAGGATCACGAGGTGTTGCGGCGGGAGTTGCTGGAAGAGCACCGGGAGCTGGTGCGCTTGCGGAAGCAGACGCGGCAACGCCGCTCGAAGATAGGCCTGGCTCGGTAGCGGGCGTGCAGGGCATGGCTGAGTCCAGCGTCGAATTGCGGGACGTCAGCAAGCGGCACGGCGACACCTGTGCCGTGGACCGGGTCTCTCTCGGCATTCGGCGCGGCGAGTTCTTTGCCATCCTGGGCCCAAGCGGGTCGGGCAAGACGACGATCTTGCGCATGCTGGCCGGCTTCGAGTCGCCCGACGCGGGCGACATTCTGATCGACGGACGTTCGGTGCGCGGGGTGCCTCCCAATCAGCGGCCGGTCAATCTCGTCTTCCAGACCTACGCCTTGTTTCCCCACCTGACCGTCGCCGGCAATATCGCCTTCGGCCTGGAGATGCGCCGCGTGCCCCGCGCCGACATTGCCGCGCGCGTGGAGGAGGCGCTGGACATGGTGCGCTTGCAAGGCAAGCAGGACCGGTTGCCTGCGCAGCTGTCGGGCGGGGAGCAGCAACGGGTGGCGTTGGCGCGCGCCCTGGTCAATCGGCCGGCGGTTCTGCTGCTCGACGAGCCCTTGGGGGCGTTGGATCAGCAGTTGCGCATGGACATGCAGGTGGAGCTCAAAACCATCCAGGAACGGGTGGGGCTGACCTTTATTTGCGTGACCCATCACCAGGAAGAAGCGTTGACGATGTCCGACCGTGTTGCGGTGATGCGGCAGGGGCGGTTGCTGCAAGTCGGGAGTCCGAGGGACATCTACGAGGCGCCGCAGTCGGCGTTCGTGGCCAACTTTATCGGCCGCTCCAACAGTCTGACCGGGCGGATTGAAACGGTGAGCGGGCTCCGGTGCACGGTGCGGGCGGTCGATCTGCCCGCGGCTGCTCCTGTGGTGGCCACCTGTCCGGCCGGCGCCGGGATCGGCAGTCCGGCCACGCTGATGCTGCGTCCGGAGCGGCTGCACCTTTCCGCGGACGTGCAGGTGGACGGTTACGACAATATGTTGCCCGCCCGGGTCAGCAAAGCCATCTACAACGGGAGCGAGACGCAGTATCTCCTGGCGCTCTCCGATCGCCTTTCCTGGCAGGTTCTGGTCCCCAATGCCGGCAACGGGCAGAAGCGTTTCCAACCGGGGGAATCCGTGTTTCTCCGCTGGCGTGCCGATGAGGCGGTGGTGTTGTCCGAGTGAATCCCGACGCCGTTCCACCCGACCGGCCCGAGTCCTTTCGTGCGGCTCCCGTCCCGCGCCGTTCCAGCCTGCTGCTCCTGCCTGCGCTGGCCTGGCTGGGGCTCTTCTTCTTCGTGCCGCTGGCGCTGATGCTGGCCATCAGCTTCGCGTCGCGCGGGACCTACGGCGGGGTGGTATGGACCCTGAGTCTGGCCAACTATGCGAACGTCCTCGACCCCCTCTACTTGAAGGTCTTTCTCCGGTCGGTCCTCCTGGCGTCCGTCACGACGGCCTTGTGTCTGGCCTTGGGATTCCCGATCGCCTATTACATTGCGCGGCTCCCCGCCCGTCGGCAGGGCATCTGGCTGCTCCTGGTCATGATTCCCTTCTGGACCAACTTTCTGGTCCGGACCTATGCCTGGATCTTCATTCTCCGCACCGAGGGCCTGATGAACCAGGTGCTGGCCGGCCTGGGCCTCATCGGCAGCCCGGTCGACGTCCTCTATACCGAAACGGCCATCGTGATCGGCTTGGTCTATGGCTACCTGCCCTTCATGATCCTGCCGCTCTATGCGGCGGTGGAACGGCTGCCTCCCTCGCTGGTCGAAGCGGCCTGGGACCTCTATGCCTCCCGCTGGGCCGTCTTGTGGCGCGTGACTGTGCCGCTCACGAAGCCGGGGCTGGTGGCCGGCTGCATCCTGGTGTTCATCCCGTCGTTGGGCGCCTTCATCACGCCGGACTTGATGGGGGGCGCGAGGACCATGATGATCGGCAACCTGATCCAGCATGAGTTTCTCGTGGCCAGAGATTGGCCTTTCGGATCGGCGATTTCGCTGTTGTTGATGGCGTCGGTGCTGCTCGGTCTGGCGATCTACTTGCGTGCGGAGGGGGCCGGCAAGCGGCTGGCAGCGGGAGGATGAACCGATGAGCCGGAAGCACCCATGGCTGTTGGGCGCCAGCGTGGCGAATCTGCTCTTTCTTTACGCGCCGATCGTCGTCCTGATGGTCTTTTCTTTCAATGCCTCTCGTCTCTCGGCCGGTTGGCAGGGGCTGACGCTCCAGTGGTACCGGCTCTTGCTCGAGGACGAGGCCCTGCGCCTGTCCGTTCAGAACAGCCTGGTGGTGGCGGTGGTCTCGACCGTGATCGCGACTGGGCTGGGCGTGTGTGCCGCGGTGGGGCTGGAACGGCATCCGTTCCGCGGGCGGGAGGTCGTGGAAGGGGCCATGTTGTTGCCGCTGGTGATTCCGGAAATCATGATGGGCGTCTCGTTGATGCTGTTCTTCCTCCTGGTGAAGCTGCCGCTCAGCCTGATCACTGTCACGATCGGCCATGCGGCGTTTAATGTGCCGATCGTGCTGGTCATCGTGAGGGCCAGGCTGCGGAAGCTGGACCCGTCGTTGGAAGAGGCGGCGCGCGATCTGGGGGCGACGCCGTGGCGGGCGTTCCGCCGCGTGACGTTGCCGCTGCTGATGCCGGCGATTGTAGGATCGGTCCTGCTGGCATTCACGATTTCACTGGATGATTTCATTGTGACCTTCTTCACGGCGGGACCCGGGTCCACGACCCTGCCGCTCTATGTCTATTCCATGGTCAAGTCCGGCGTGACGCCGGCGATCAATGCGCTCTCGGCGATTCTTGTGCTGGTCTCCATGTCGCTGATCGGCGCCTCGCTGGCCTTGCAGCGGCGGTGAACAAGCGGCCGGTTCGTTGACAGACGGGCGAACCTGTGTTAGGGGAGAAGAAACCCAGGAAGTTCTGAGGGGACGTTTTCGTTGACGTTGAGGCTTGTGCGTGAAGCTCACGATGACTCAGAACCGGCACGCCTCCATGCTCACCGCCCTGCGAGCGAAGGGCTGTTTCTTCGTTGCGCTCTTGTTGTTCGTGTGTCTGATCGGGCTTCCCTCGAGTCAGGCCTCGGATGTCTCGCCTGCGCAGGCGGCGTTGGAGGACTGGGACGAAGCGGATCCGGCCGAAGACAAGGGGGCGTTGTCTCTGGCCGATCACCAGCAGGACATGGCCGGCGTGTATCTGTCCCTGCCGGAGCCTGCCGTTGCAAGCGGCACGTCCAATCCGCAGCGCCTTGACGGCTTTGCGTATCTGTTGCTCAGGTTTTCTCCCGCTCGCGCCCCCCCGACCCGCTAAATCCCGTTCCGTTTCGACCCCCTGGCCCTATTGTGAGCGCGCCGGTTTTGCCGCATGGCGTGGCGCGCTTGTCCCGATGTGCATAGGGATCACCCGTTGCGTTGAGGGCGTATGAGTCTGTCAAAACCCCAGTGGCCTTGGAAGTTGGTGCAGGGCTTGTTGTTGTCCGCCCTGGGCCTCCTTCTGGTCCATCAGCAACGGTCCGGCGATGGCCTCATGAGCGGGTTGCCGGCCAGGCTCGCCGGAGGGCCGCCGGTCACGTTACATTACTTCACCTGGTCGGACTATGCGGACAAGGCTGTGATCCAGGCCTTCGAGCGGGAAGTCGGCGTCAAGGTCGTGGTGGACACCTTTGGCAGCAACGAAGAGCTGCTGGCCAAGCTGCAGAGCGGAGCCGGTGGGTACGACGTGGTGGTGCCGTCGGATTTCATGGTCGCCATCATGGTCAAGCAGGATCTGCTGGCCGAGCTGGACCTGGACAGGATTCCGAACGTCCGGTTGGTGTTCGAGCGATTGCAGCATCTGCCCTTCGATCCCGACAATCAGTACTCCACTCCCTATCTCTGGGGAACGGTGGGCATCGGCTACGATTCGGCCGTGGTACCCGCGCCGCCCGACAGTTGGGAGGCATTCTGGGATCCTCGCTACAAGCGCAAGATCAGCATGTTGAACGATCAACGGGAGGTATTCGGGGTGGCGCTGCGGACGCTGGGGCAGTCCGTCAATGCCGTCGATCCCGCGGTGATTGGCCGGGCCAAGGCCAAGCTGGCGAGTCAGAAAGACCTGGTCAAGACCTACACGAGCGAGAACTACCAGCAGCTCTTGGCCTATGGCGAAGTGGCGCTGGCCCATGGGTGGGGTGGGACGGTGGCGAGAGCCATGGCCGAGCGGCCCTCGATCAAATATGTGATTCCCAAGGAGGGCGCGACGGTCTGGGCCGACTGTCTGGTCGTGCTCAAGACCGCCCCGCACAAAGATCTGGCCATGCGGTTCATCAATTATCTGCTGGACCGTGACGTGGCCGCCAAGACCACGGAGCGGCTGTTATTTGCGACGTCGAATCGAGAAGCGCAAGCGTTGGTGGCGGCGAAATATCGGGACAATCCGGCCATCTATCCCCCGGACTCCGTCTTTGACCGGCTGGAATGGATGACGGATGTGGGCGAAGCCGCCCGTTTGTACGACCGGGCCTGGACCGAAGTGAAGCTGCAATGAAGGCATCGGGAGAAATTGAGCTTTTACGCCCTGTGGGAACTCGGTATAATGAGTAGTCAATGTATTGCCAACCCCGCAGCAACAAGTCTGATTTCCCGATCCGACTAATGGGGGCTATGGTTGACCGCAGTCTAACAGGCGGGCCTTTGTCTGTGAAGCGGGTGGCGCTTCGGAACTTCGGGATCGTGGTGGTGCTGTTGGCCGTCTGCCTTCAGCCTGGGCGGTCCGCCGCGGCCGAGTCTCCCATGAAGGCCGGGACCCAGCCGGCGGCGAAACAGGCGATGCCGCCGCCGGTTGATTCGTCCTTGCCATCCATCTCAAGGCTCAGCCTGGACGAAGCGGTCGCACTCTTCCTCCGCGAAAACCTCGACTTGCTGATCACCAAGTTCGGGATCGATCAGGCCAAGGGCCAGCAGATCACGGCCGCGTTGTTTCCGAACCCCTATTTGTCCATCGGAACCTTGAGCGCCTATACCCAGGGCCAAACGATGGACCGCAGCGGACAAATCACCACTCAGGTCCAGCAGCTTTTTGAAATGGCTGGCAAGCGCGGATTCCGCATCGAGAGCGCCGCCTTCGGGGCCAAAACGGCCGAGGCCAACTTCGAAGACACGATCCGTCAACTCAGCTTCACCGTCAAGGATGCCTATTACCGGGTGCAGTTGGCCCAGCGGCGGCTGGCCTTGGCCGAAGAGAACCGCGATCGGTTCGCCCGTATCCTGGAGGTGAATACCATCCGGTTCAAGAAGGGCTACATCGCGGAGGTGGACCTGATCCGGATCCGCCTCCAGGTGGTGGATTTCCAATCGCAAGTCATCCAGGCCATCCAGGATGCGGAGAACGCCAGGGCCGACTTGCGCGTGCTCCTGAACCTCAGACCGGTTGTGGAGCTGGTGCTGACCACGGAACTGGACTACCACCGGTTCGAGCCGGATGTCAATGCGTTGCGGATCGTCGCATTGGAGACCCGGCCGGATATTCGCGTCAAGCGCCTGACCCAGTCCCAGCGGATGGCCGATCTGAAGCTGGCGCAGGCCTACAAGTACCCGGATGTGACGGTCGGGGGCGGCTACGCGGTTCAGGGCCCCCGCGGTCCGGACAACCAGCAACAGGTGGTGCTCAACATGGGCGTGCCGCTGCCTCTGTTCAATCGCAATCAGGGCGGCATCGTGCAGGCCGAAGTCGCGGTGCAACAGGCCGAGGCGGATCTCCGCAAGACGTTGATTCAGGTAGAGACCCAGGTGGACGTGGCCTATGTCAATCTGGTGCAGAGCCGCCGGCTGGTGGAGGCCTATCGGGCCGGCGTCTTGGAGGACGCCCGCTCGACCCTGACCATCGTGGAACGGGCCTATGAGCGGGGCGGGGCCACCATCCTGGATCTGCTCGACGCGGCCCGGACGTCGCGGACGATTCAGCAGAGCTACATCGAAGCGCTGTATAGCTATCTCCGGAACGTGTTCCTGTTGGAAAGCGCCGTGGGGCGGGAGATTACATCATGAGCCGATGGCTTCGTTCAGTCTTGTGGGTCGCGCCGTTCCTGCTGCTGTCGTCCTGCGGGCAGCATGAAGAGCCGACCACCTCGAACGCAGCGACGCCTCGGCTTGCGCCCCCTCCCTCAGGAGCCGGGCAGGCACGCATCGAAACCGCCGTGGTCTCAACGAGCCAAGTCAATCCCGTCGTAACGCTGTCCGGAAAGGTCGCCTATGGGGAGGACCGGTATTCGCGCATTTCCTCGCCCCTGCAGGGGCGGGTTTTGGAAGTGCGGGCCAAGCTGGGCGATCGGGTGAAGGCGGGGGATGTGCTGCTGATCATCGACAGCCCGGACATCACCTCCGCCTATTCCGAATTCATCAAGGAAGCGTCCGACATGGACTTCGCCATCCGCGCCTATGATCTGGCCAAGGACCTGTACGAGAACAAAGCGATCCCCCTCAAGGATTACAAACAAGCGGAGAACGACCTGGTCAAGGCGAAAGCGGAGTTTCGTCGGGCCAAGGAACGGCTCCTTTCGCTGCGGGTGCCGGCCGGGGAATTGGACAAACCGCTGGCGGAACAAAAGATCACGGCCCGGTTCGAGATGAAGAGCCCGCTGACCGGCACGGTCGTGGAGCGGACCGTCACGCCCGGCTCCATCGTGGGCGGCGACCAGTCCCAGGTGCTGTTTACGGTGGCGGATTTGGACAATCTCCAGGTCGTGGCCGATGTGTACGAGCGGGACTTGGATCTGGTCCATGTCGGGCAGGTGGCGGTCGTGTCCGTGGAGGCCTATCCCCATACCAACTTCCCCGGCGCCATCGCGGCGATCGGCGATGTCGTGGACCCCAACACCAGGACCATCAAGGTCCGGGCCTGGGTGACCAATGTGGAGCACAAGCTCAAGCCTGAAATGTTCGCCCGTCTGCACATCGAAGTCGGCGACGCCAGCGCCTTCCTGACCGTGCCCAAGGAGGCGGTGTTGGAGGCGGATGGGAAGCACTTCGTCTATGTCGTGCAAGGAGAAGGCAAGTATCTCAAGCGCGAGGTCAAGATCGCCACGGCTTCGGGGGACCAGGTGCGGGTGGTGGACGGGCTCACGCCGGGGGAGCGAATCGTGACCAAAGGAGCCGTCTTGATCAAAGGCCAGGAGGTCAAAGGATAATGTCCGTCGAGCGGTTCCCGTCCCATCGTTCACCCATCCATGCAATCCGATGATTCCGCGCATCGTTGAGTTCGCCCTTCAGCAACGATTCTTCATCTGTGCCCTGGGACTGGTGCTGCTGTTCGGGGGGCTTTACGCCTTCCACGTCCTCGACGTCGTCGCCTATCCTGACCCGTCGCCCCCGATGGTCGAGATCATCACCCAGTATCCCGGGTGGTCCGCCGAGGAGATCGAACGCCAGATCGCCATTCCCATCGAGATCGGCCTGGCCGGCATGCCGGGGCTCGCGGACACCCGGTCTTTGTCCATTTTCGGTCTCAACGACATCAAGGTGTACTTCGATTTCCGCACCGAATATTTCCGCGATCGGCAGGAGGTGCTCAACCGCCTGTCGATGCTCAACCTGCCGGACCCGGCTCAGCCGACCTTGTCGCCCTGGTGGGCCATTGCCGAGATCTACCGGTACGAGCTGATCGGGAACGGGACCTCTCTCACCGAGCTGAAAACCCTTCAGGACTGGAAACTGCAGCGGGAGTTCAAGCGGGTGCCGGGCGTCATCGACGTGACGGCGTTCGGCGGCACCACGAAGGAATACCACGTGGACCTGAACCCCGGCGCGTTGATCAGCTATGGCGTGAGCTTGCCCCAGGTGATGACCGCGTTGACCAACAGCAATGCCAATGTCGGCGGGAATTATCTCACGTCGGGCGCGCAAAATTTCAACGTGCGGGGAGTCGGATTGATCGACAGCCTCGACGACATCGAGAACGTCGTCGTGGCGGAAAAGGACGGGACGCCGGTCTATGTCCGAAACATGGGCAAGGTCAGTGTCGGGCACCGGGTCCGTCTGGGCAAGGTGGGCATCGACGATCGGGACGACGTGGTGGAAGGGGTGGTGCTGCTCGCCCGTGGCGCCAAAGCGCTCCCGGTGCTCGAGAAGGTGAAGGAGAAGGTCGGGGAGCTCAACACCTGGAAGCTGCCCAAGGGCGTCCAGGTGAAGACCTTCTATGACCGGACGGTGCTGATTCACACCACGATCGAAACCGTCATGGACATCCTGATCAGCGGGATCGTGCTGGTCTTCATCATCCTCTATGTATTCCTGGGGCATTTGCGGACCGCGGTGATCGTGGCGTTGACGGTGCCGGCGGCGTTGTTGTTCACATTCAGCATGATGGTGCTGGTCGGGGAGTCGGCCAACCTGATCTCGCTCGGCGCCATCGACTTCGGCATCATCGTGGACTCCACGCTCATCATGGTGGAGAGCATCTTCGCCCACCTGTCCCACCGGGCCGGGCCCGGGTTGACGGTGCCGATGCACATCATGCGGGCAGCGCGGGAAGTCGGCCGTCCGATCTTCTTCGCGACCACGATCATCGTGGTCGCCTTCATTCCTCTGTTCACGATGACCGGCGTGCCGGGCAAGATATTCGCCCCCATGTCGTTGACCTATGGGTTCGCCTTGAGCGGGGCCTTGTTGATGGCCTTCACGCTGGCACCGGCGCTCTGTTCGTTGCTGCTCACGGGACACATCAGCGAGGAGGAGACGGCCCCGGTCCGCTGGGTTCGGCGTGTCTATCTGGACGCGCTTCGGTGGGCCCTCAGCCACGAGCTCATCGTGGTCGGTGTGGCGGTCGCGCTGCTGCTGGCGGCGTTGGCGGCGGTGCCCTTCCTGGGCGGAGAGTTCATGCCGGCGCTGGAGGAAGGCAACCTGTGGGTCCGCGCCACGATGCCGGTGGATATTGCCTTCGACCAAGCGGACCGCTTGGCCACGGAGATTCGCGGCATCTTCCGGCGCTATCCCGAGGTGGACCGGACGGTCTCGCAACTCGGCCGGCCGGACGACGGCACCGATCCGACCAGCTTCTTCAACGCCGAATTCCTGGTGAGCCTCAAGCCGAAAAAAGAATGGCGGCCGGAGGTGAGTTCGAAGGGGAAGCTGATCGAGGAGATCGAGGGGGAGCTCGCGAAGATCCCGGGGGTCAACTTTAACTTTTCCCAGGTCATCCAGGACAATGTCCAGGAGGCGATGTCGGGAGTCAAAGGCGAGAACTCCATCAAGCTGTTCGGGACGGACCTCAAGCTGATGGAAGAAAAGGCCGTCGAGATTGAGAAGGTCATGAAGCAGGTGCCGGGCGTGAAAGATCTGGGCATCTTCCGGCTGTTGGGACAGCCGAACCTGGTCATCAAGGTGGATCGGCAGGAGTGCGCCCGGTACGGGCTGCAGGTGGCGGATGTGAACGGCGTCGTCCAGGCGGCCATCGGCGGGCAGGCGGTGACGCAGGTTTACGAGGGGGATCGGTGGTTCAACTTGGTCGTCCGGTTCCTGCCGGAGTTCCGCCAGGACATGGAGGCGATCGGGAACATCCAGGTCAGCACGCCGGAGGGGGCGCGAATTCCCCTCAAGCAATTGGCCGAGATCACCAACCAGACCGGGGCGTTCGTTATTTATCGAGAGAACAACGAACGCTACATCCCGATCAAGTTCAGCGTCCGAGGCCGCGATCTGGAAAGCACGGTCAAGGACGCGGAGGCGCGGATCCATGCGCAGGTGCAGTTGCCCGAGCGGTACCGGATCGAATGGCACGGGGAGTACGATCAACTGCAGGATGAGAAGAAACGGTTGGCCACGATTGTCCCGATCAGCCTGGTGATCGTGCTGTTTCTCGTATATCTGGCGGTCAACTCGCTCAAGGATGCGGTGCTGGTGTTCATCGCGGTGCCCTTCGCCCTGATCGGCGGCGTCTTTTCACTGGTGCTCACCGGAACCGACTTCAGCATCTCCGCCGCGGTAGGGTTCATTTCGCTGTTCGGCGTGGCGATCCAGGGCGGCTTGATCCTGATCGTCCGCATTCGCGATTTGATCGATGAAGGGCATGACCTGCGGACGGCGATCTTGACGAGCGCGGAGGTCCGGATGCGCCCCGTGCTGATGACGACCCTGGCGGCCGCCATCGGGCTAATCCCGGCGGCGGTGGCCACCGGGATCGGGGCGCAATCGCAGCAGCCGTTGGCCCGCGTGGTGGTCGGTGGGATGCTCACCTCCGCCGTGCTGATCCTGATGGTCTTGCCGGTGCTCTATCAACTGGTCTATCGCGGATGGAACGGAGATGGGGAAGAGGCGGCTGCCGAACCATCGGCACCGCCGCCACAGGGCAAATAGTCTGGAAACGACGGTGAACGATTGAAAGGATTTTTAACGATGGCGTTGATCAATCATTGTCGGAACAAGTATGCAAAACAGAGGCTGCGCGATTATCGCATGATTCTCCTCTGGGGCCTGGTCGCCTTGAGTCCCGGGCTTATCGGGGCCACGAGCGAGGCGGGGGAGCAGGCCCGCCTCTTTTCCGTGCAGATGCCCTACGATCTGCCGCCCAAGGCGGAATCGGGGGCGTCGATCTCGGTGCCTCCGTCCAACCAGCCGCTTGGGCCTGAGGAACTGAAGCGCGCCGAAGCGCTCCTGCCGCTGTTGGAAGGGAAACAGGAATTTTGGGCGATGGGGGAGTTCGTCCACATGGGGGCGCCCGCGGTGCCGGTGCTGGTCAAAGCCCTGACGATGCCGGGCCCCAGGATCCGGTACAACGCGATCGAAACCCTCCTGATGATCAAGGATCCCAGTGCGGCGCCGGCGCTGGCGGAAGCCGCCAAGGAGCCGAACGACATGCCCCGTGTGCGTGAGCATGCCTTGCGGGCCACCGTCCGACTCAATCCGGCCCTGGCGCCTCCGGCGATCGAGGCGATGGCCAAGGACCAAAATGCTTCAGTCAGGAAGGTGGCGGCGTTCGAGGCGCGCTATGTCCGGCAGAAGGCTGTCGTGCCGGTCTTGATCGGTCTGCTCTCCGATCCGGAGCGGTTCGTGTCGATCTCGGCCATTCACTCGCTTTGGCTGTTGACGAGACATGAGAGCGAGATCCACGACTGGGACTCCTCCAGCAAGGAGAATCGTCAGGAATGGGCCCAGGAATGGGTGGACTGGTGGACGTCGGTCCGGGAAACCTTTGAGCTGCCCGATCCGCGTCGCCCGAAAAATCCGCAGCCCCAGGGCTGAACCGGCTAATTTATCACGTGGATTCTTGCTTGGGCCTTCGGTTGCGGCTCCGCGGGAGCCTGTGTTATAAAATGTGCGCAAGATGGTGGCGTTTTACGTGACGTAGTTTGTGCAAGGAGTTGAGGCGATGGCGGTCCTGCCCGTTGCGAAAGTCGGCAATCCGGTTCTCAGGCAACTTGCCCGCCCCGTGGATCCGGCTGAGATCCGATCCAAGGCGATGCAGCAGTTTATTGAGGATATGTTTGAAACCATGCATGAAGAGGAAGGCATCGGGTTGGCGGCGCCGCAAGTGTCCCGTTCCAAGCAACTCCTCGTCATGGGGTGTCCGGGAGAGGGCGGGTTCCCGGATACCGTGCTGATCAATCCGGTGATCGTCTACTACGGTCCTCAACAGGAGGAGATGTGGGAAGGCTGTCTCAGCGTGGACGGGCTGCGCGGAAAGGTGACGCGGCCCTCGATGGTCCGGGTCCGCGCGCTGGACCGGCAGGGGGCGGAGGTGGAGTTCGATGCGACCGGCCTGTTCGCCGTGTGCATCCAGCATGAGATGGATCACCTCATCGGCAAGCTCTTCCTGGATCGAATGGCCGACCTCTCCACGCTCACCCAGCTCGAGGAGTTCGATCAATACTGGCGGAAGGAACCGACCTCTGTCATTTAGCGCTCACCTCCAGGCTCGCTTCCCGTGAAGTCTCTCCTGCGCGTCCTTCGCTATCTCCGACCCTATCGTGCGCTGGCCCTGTTCACGCTGCTCTGCGCCTGCCTGGTCACGGCGCTGGAGCTGGTGCCGCCCTGGCTGATCAAGGTTGTCATCGACGACGTGATCCAGGCCCGCCGCCCGGATCTCCTGCCCCGGGTGATCGCCGGTCTACTGGCCGCCTATGCGTTGAAAAATGTGTTCGCCTCCCTCCGTATCCGCTTCAATAACACGCTGGAGCAGCGGGTGGTGCATGAACTCCGCGAGCAGGTGTTTGCCGCCCTGCAGCGGCTCTCGGTGAGCTACTACGAGAGCCGTTCCACCGGCGAGATCATGTCGCGGGTCACCAACGATACGGAGCACGTCGAACGGATCTTCATCGACGGCCTCGAAGGGATGCTCACGGCCTCGTTGACCCTCACCGGCATCACGGTCATGCTGTTCGCGCTGAACTGGAAGCTGGCGCTGCTCTCCATGCTCCCGATCCCGGTGCTGATCCTGTCCGCCATGCTCTTCACGAAGCGCGTGCACGGGTATTACCACCAGATCCGCAAGCACGCGGCCGACCTGAACGCCTATCTCCAGGATGCCCTCTCCGGCATCAGGGAGACGATGGGATTCAACCGGCAGGCCTATGAAGAGGGGCGATTTGGCGCTATCAGCCGTCAATACAGTGAGAGCAACCTGCGGGCCATGTGTCTCTGGTCGGTGTATTCACCGGGCATGATCTTTGTGGGCAGCCTCGGGAGCCTGCTGATCCTTTGGTACGGAGCCGGCGAGGTTCTGGGCGGCGCGCTCACGGTCGGGGAGTTGGTGATGTTTCTCTCCTATCTGGCGCTGTTCTACGTGCCGATCAACCAGATCCATTCGGTGAACCACATGCTGCAGCATGCCTTGGCCGCCAGCGAACGGGTCTTCGAGATTCTTGACCAACAGCCCGAAATCGGCGACCGGCCCGGGGCCGTTGCGCCAAGCCGGCGGCTGGTCGGGGCGGTGCGGTTTGAGCGAGTGTCGTTTCACTACCGGCCGGATGTGCCGATCCTCATGGAGATCTCGCTGGCCGTCCAGCCCGGCGAGCGCATCGCGCTGGTCGGTCCCAGCGGGGCCGGCAAGAGCACGCTGCTCAAGCTGCTCATGCGCTTCTATGACGTGCGGGGCGGAGCGGTCTTGATCGACGGCCATGACATCCGCACACTTCCCCTGGCTTTTTTGCGCGGCCAGATCGGGCTGGTGCAGCAGGAACCGTTTCTTTTTAACGGCACGGTGCGGGAAAACATCGCCTATGGGGACCTGGCCGCCGGCCAGGAACGGCTTGAGGAGGTGGCCCGCGCGGCCCGCGCCCACGAGTTTATTGCCTCGTTGCCGGACGGCTATAATACCTGGATCGGAGAGCGGGGCGTGAAGCTGTCGGTCGGCCAGAAACAACGGGTGTCCATCGCGCGGGTGCTCTTGAAGGATCCGCCGATCGTGGTCTTCGACGAAGCGACGTCCAATATCGACACCGAGACCGAAGTGAAGATCCGGGAAGCGCTGGCCGTGCTCACACGGGGGCGGACCACATTCATCATCGCCCATCGTCTGTCCACGTTGCACGACGTGGAGCGGATTCTGGTGGTCGAGCAGGGCCGGATCGTCGAGGAAGGCACCCACGAAGCGCTGTTGGCGAACGGCAGGCTCTACACGGGCCTCTACGAGGCGCAGTTCCAGGTGTAGCTCGCAGACCCGCCCCTGGCGTCAGCTTCGCTGACCTAGTCCATGCGTCTGTGCAAGCGGTTTCGTATTGTCTGCATAGCGGGCTTGCCCCGAGCGTTCGGTTGCGGACGCGGTCACCGGGTGGGTATACTTTGACCTGGTGAAATCAGGAGTCGAAGCGATGGTGCTGTTGTACGAAAACGAACCGTTGGATAGCGAGCATGCCAGGGGGCATTTTTTTCACGTCTGCCTGGGGCAGGTTCAGAATAAGTCGCTCTCGGTCCCCCCGCCGGACAAGCCCTACGAATGCCCCCGCTGCGGGATCGAGTTGGAGACCGAGGATTTCTGGCATGCGCAAATGAAGGGGTCCGTGTAGCTCCGTCTCATCGGACCGGGAGATAAAAATTATGCAGGGAAGTGCCGGGCGGAAAACGGTGTCCGTGATGCGGGGCTTCATGATGCTCTGCGATACGTGCTATGACCATGTGATCGCCGACAAGCTGGTGGACGGCCGCAACTATGTCGCCGATCACGAAGCGCTCTTCGACGCGATTTGCCTGGGGTGCACCGACATCAACCGTCCGCTGATCGACGATATGCTCGGTAGTTCCGAATAATCCGCAGTCTGAAAGTCCACAAGTTAGAAAGTCGAGCATTCTTTTCGACTTGCCGCCCTTCTGCCTACTTGCAGGTCTTCCCGTCGAATATTTTACAGGCCGAGTCGCCTGCTGCGAGCTTCCAGGTCTTGAGCAGGGGCGCATTGCCTGGTCTCAATTCCACGACGATGTCCAGCATGCCGGAGACCGGCAGCTTGTCCAGGTGCGGCTTGGCCGCCTCGGGAACTTCCACGCCGAAGACCGCCCCCGAGTTGGACACCACGATGTAGCCCTTCTCCTTGTCCACGAAGACGATCGGACTATAAATGCTCTTGTCCTCCGCCGCGGCCGGCACGACCCAGGAGAAGCAGGCCAGTACCGTAGTGACCAGGAGGAATCGAAAAAAGTGGGTAGCGATCTGCACGGGACCCTCCCTGAAGAAGTTTGGAATTATTATGGCATCGTTCGAGGAATCGGTCTACTGGATTTTGGCTCGACGAGCGGGCAGGGTTGCACCGAAGTTCAAATCGCCTGGAACTCGATCTGGGTAACCTGTTGGCCTTTAATGGAGTAGGCCCGCAAATCCGGCGCAGCCTTGTGTTCAAGGGAGATGATGAGATAGGCCGCATCGGGATAGAGGGCCAGGCCCACGTCGGTCATGGAGGGATAGGCGGGGGAATGGGTGTGGGAATGATAGATCACCGCGAGGTCGAGGCTCCGCTCCCGCATGTCCTTGAAGGCGGCGAGCATTTCCTTGGGATCCATGAAGTAGGCGACTTCGGCTTTTTTGGCCTCCGACAGGTCCGCGAGCTGCTTGACGTTGGCCGCATCGAAGACCTCCATCGCCTGCGCATCTTTGGCCACGGTGTTGGTGATGCGGTAGTGTCTCGACACGGTTCCGTCCGTGCCGGCCAGGAGGCCGCAACATTCGTAGGGATCCAGCGCGCGGGCGTGGGCCACCATCTCATCGAGGATCTGGCGGGGAATCTTCAGGGGCAACACGTCACAAACTACAGGAGACGGTATAGTCGCTGAGCAGGTTGGTGATGGTTGGATTGGGGCCGCAGAGGCGGCAATCCGGGTCCTTGGGACGGCCCAGCTTGCGGAACTTCATCTCCAAGGCGTCATAGAGCAGCAGCCGGTCGGCCAGCGTCTCGCCGATGCCAAGAATTTCCTTGATGGCCTCGGAGGCCTGCAGCACGCCGATCGTGCCGGCCAGCACGCCCAGCACGCCGGCTTCCTGGCAGTTGGGGACCAAGCCAGCCGGAGGCGGTTCCGGATAGAGGCAGCGGTAGCAGGGGTGGCTCTCGTGGGGCTTGATGGTCGTGAGCTGGCCCTCAAACCGGAAGATACTGCCCGAGACAAGCGTCTTCTTGGCGAAGAAGCAGGCGTCGTTCACGAGGAAGCGGGTGGAGAAGTTGTCTGACCCGTCGAGGATGACGTCGTAGTCGTGCAGCAGCCCCATGATGTTGTCGGCCGACACGTTCTCCTGATAGGTCTTGATCGTGATGTCCGGGTTCAGCGCCGCCAGCATCTTGCGTCCCGATTCCACCTTCGGCTGGCCGAGCGTGGCGGTCGTGTGGAGAATCTGCCGCTGAAGATTGGACAGGTCCACCACGTCCCCGTCCACGAGACCGATCGTGCCCACGCCGGCCGCGGCAAGATAGAGCGCGGCAGGGGAGCCGAGCCCGCCGGCCCCGATCACCAGGACCTTGGCGCGCGCCAGCTTCTTCTGCCCCTTGCCGCCTACATCCTGCAGGATAATGTGCCGGCTGTAGCGTTGGACCTGTGCGTCGGTGAATTCCATGGCCTTAGGAAGTTTTCAGTTTTCGGTTCTCAGGCTTCGGTTTTAACTGAATGCTGATGGCTGATTACCGAGCACTATTTTACTCCACCACGTTCAGCTCGATCGGGTCCACGAGGACCCCCTTCTTTCTGAGTCCATCGACCGCCCGTTCGATCTCGCCCGTCTCGCCGGTCAGCTCCACGTCCATCCAGCCGGTGGTCTCGCGCACGTCGGCGCGCCGGACGTTGGTGACGACCTTGAACTCATGGCCGATCTGGTAAATGATCGGTTCCTTGATCTTTTGTTCCGGAAACCGGATGTGGAAGCGCAAGCTGGGCATTTAGTTGCCTCCCGCGATCGCCGGCACGATGGAGACTTCGTCTCCGTCCTTCAAGACCGTGTCTTTGCCCTTGAGAAACCGGATGTCTTCTTCGTTGACGTAGATGTTCACGAACCGGCGCAACTCGCCCTTCTCATCGCAGAGCCGGCCCTTGATGCCCGGGTGCGCACCTTCCAGATGATCGACCATCTCCTCGATGTTGGCTCCCTTCGCCTCGACTTCGCCCTGACCCTTGGTCAGGGGGCGCAAGGGGGTCGGGATGCGGACCTTGATCATGCGTCGGCTCCTCCGTTCTTGCCCATCTTGAAGGTCTTCTCGAAATTCACCAGGCTGGGCTGGATGCGGACGGGGCGGCCGACCGCGTCGATCACCGCTTCCTGCGTCTTGAGTCCGTTCCCGGTGATGTAGGCGACGGTCACGTCGCCTTTTTTGATGATGCCCTGCTTGACCAGCTTCTGCAGGACTCCGATGGTCACGCCGCCCGCGGTCTCCGCGAAGATGCCTTCGGTTTGCGCCAGCAGCTTGATGCCTTCGACCACTTCCTCGTCTGACACCATGTCCATGGCCCCGCCGGTTTCGGCCGTGGCCTTCAACGCATAGTAGCCGTCCGCCGGGTTGCCGATCGCCAGCGACTTGGCGATGGTCTTCGGCTTCACCGGCCTGAAGAAGTCGCGCCCTTCCTTGAAGGCCGTCGAGATCGGAGAGCAGCCCTCGGCCTGGGCTCCGTTGATTTTGGTCTTGACCTTGCCGATCAGTCCCAAGGTTTCCATTTCCTGAAGGCCCTTCTTGATCTTGGTCAACAGGGAACCGGAGGCCATCGGGATCACCACCTGGTCCGGCGCCCGCCAGCCCAATTGCTCGACGGTTTCGAAGGCCAGGGTCTTGGAGCCTTCGGCATAGTAAGGCCGGATGTTGATGTTCACGAAGGCCCACTTGTGCTCGCCCGCGATCTCGCTGCACAGACGGTTGACGTCGTCGTAGTTGCCCTCGACCTCCACCACGTTGGGCTTGTAGATCAGGTTGCCCAGCACCTTGGCAGCTTCCAGGTCGCCGGGAATGAACACATAGCAGCGCATGCCGGCGGCCGCCGCATGGGCCGCCACGGAATTAGCCAGGTTGCCGGTCGAAGCGCAGGCCACGGTCTCGAACCCCAGCTCCCTCGCCCTGGTCAGGGCCACGGCCACGACCCGGTCCTTGAAGGAGAGGGTCGGGTGATTGACCGTGTCGTTCTTGATGTACAGCTCGTCCAGGCCCAGGAAGGCGCCCAGGTTCTTCGCCCGCACCATGGGGGTGAAGCCGGCATGGGGGCCGACGGAGGGCGCGCCTTCGACCGGCAACAGGTCGATATACCGCCACATGCTGTGCGGTCCGGACTCGATTTTCTTGCGGGAGATCTGCTGCTTGATCTCCTCGTAGTTGTATTTCACTTCCAGCGGGCCGAAGCAGAGCTCGCAGACGTGGATCGCCTTGGTCGGGTATTCCTTCCCGCATTCCCGGCAGATCAGCGCTTTCATTTTGGCCATAACATCACCACTTCAGGAAAGGCTAAGGTTCAGGTTAAGTGTGTCAGTACGCTCAGCCTCGGCCTAAGCCTCAACCTTAACCTGCTTCAAGTCACAAACTTCCGGCTCATGGTCGAACAGTTCCGTGATCGTCGGATGGGCACCGCAGAGGGGGCAGTGTTGGTTCCGCTTGGTCTTGATCTCCCGGAACGTCGTCTTGCGGGCGTCGAAGTCCAGCATCCGGTCGGTGAGCGGCCGGCCGATGCCCAGCACCAGCTTCAGAGCTTCCGTGGCCTGGAGGGTGCCGATGATCCCGGCCAGCACGCCGATCACGCCCGCCTCCTGGCAGCTCGCGACGAGGCCCGGCGGGGGCGGGGTCTTGAAGACGCACCGATAGCAGGCGGATTTCTTCGGGATGATCGTCGTGACGCGCCCGTCGAACCGCAGGATGCCTCCGTGGACCAGCGGCTTCTCGGCGAAGAAACAGGCGTCGTTGATCAGGAATTTGGCCGGGAAGTTGTCCACGCCGTCGATGACGACATCGTAAGCGCGAATCAGGTCCAGCGCGTTCTTGGCCACCAGCCGGTCCTCGTAGGTGAGGACTTTCACGTCCGGGTTGATCGCCTCGATCTTCTCCTTGGCCGAGATCACTTTGGAGCGACCGACGTCCGGGGTCTGGTGAATGACCTGTCGCTGGAGGTTCGAGAGGTCCACCAGGTCGCTGTCGATCAATCCGATGGTGCCCACGCCGGCCGCGGCCAGATAGAAGGCGGCAGGGGAGCCAAGGCCGCCGGCCCCGACGATTAGGATCTTCGACTGGGCGATCTTTTTCTGCCCCTTCCCGCCCACTTCGGGCAGGAGGATATGGCGGCTGTAGCGGGTGACTTGTTCGTCGGTGAAATTCATAATCTGTGAGTTCGAAAGTTGTGAAGTCTGAAAGTCGTCAAGCTGACGATCTTTGGCCGAGCGACTCGAAGACTTTTCAACTTGCCGACTTTTCGCCCATTTAGCTCAAATGTTGAAGTACTTTTCGATGCTGATATAGCGCTCGCCCGTGTCGCAGAGAATCGTTACCACGTTTTTCCCCGGTCCCAATTCCTGGGCCACTTTCTGGGCGGCGAATACGTTGGCGCCGGACGAAATGCCCACGAGCAGCCCTTCCTTCTTCGCGAGCAGCTTGGAGGTCTGATAGGCTTCATCGTCCGTCACGGTGACGACCCGGTCCAGGATCTTCCGGTTCAACACTTTCGGGATAAACCCGGCGCCGATGCCCTGGATCTTGTGCGGGCCCGGGTCTCCGCCGGAGAGCACCGGCGAGCCGGCCGGCTCGACCGCGATGACCTGCACCTGGGGCTTCCGTTCCTTGAGCACTTCGCCGCAGCCGGTGATCGTGCCGCCCGTGCCGACGGCGGCAACGAAGGAATCGATCTTGCCGTCCAATGCCTCCCAAATCTCCAGCGCCGTCGTCTTCCGATGCATGGCCGGGTTGGCCGCATTGGAAAACTGATCGGGCATGTAATAGGACGGGTTCTGCGCCACGATGCTCTCGGCTTCCTTGATCGAGCCCTTCATGCCTTCCCAGGCGGCGGTCAGGACCAGTTGCGCCCCGTAGGAGGAGAGGAGGCTGGCCCGCTCCATGCTCATGCTCTCGGGCATGACCAGGATCAGCTTGTACCCGCGCACTGCGGCCACCAAGGCCAGGCCGATGCCTGTATTTCCGCTCGTCGGCTCGACGATCGTCCCGCCCGGCTTGAGTTTGCCTTGCCGCTCCGCCTCGTCGATCATGTTGAGACAGATCCGGTCCTTGACGCTCCCGCCGGGATTGAAATACTCCACTTTGGCGTAAATCGTCGCGCCGTCCTCGGGGGACAGGCGGTTCAACCGCACCAGCGGCGTATTGCCGATGAGTTCGACGATGGTCTTGTGGGAGTGAGCGGTCAACGGCCACCTCCCATATAAAAGAGAAACTCCAGATGGTCTCCGTCCTTGACTTGGGCGGTTCCCAGATGGTCTCGTTCCAGCATCGTGTTGTTCAGTTCGACCGCGACCATGTGCGGGTCGATATTTTTGGCTTTGAGGAGGTCCAACACCGTCGCGCCCTGGACTTCCTCCGATTTCCCGTTGATTTTCACCTGCATGCAACGGCTCCTGAGTCCGTGAGAGAGAAAAGAAGTTTCAAACGCTAACAAACTCTGCAAGCCCTTGTCAAGGAGACTGCCTTGACTTTCCAAGGGTTTCCCCTACAGTATGGCCCATTTTTCGTGCCCATACGAGACACGGGATGGGCAAAGGATTCAACGAAGGGGATCAGTGATTGCATGTGGAAGCAGAACTTCTTGTTTCGACACAATGAAGCGGCGCCGCTGAAAGAGTCCGAGAACGAGCTGTTTCACGATACGGATCCGGCACTGGACAGCGCCGGCCTCAAGCTGGAAAAGTTTCTCTCCGTCTGGGTGCAGGGAGACGGAGACGAGGCGCCTGAGGCCTACACGAACATCTATGTCCGCACCGCCACGTTGGACTTCAACAAGCGGGCCGGCTTCCTGCAACCGCTGCAAGGGCGCTCGCATCAGATCAAGCAACTGCTGACTCCCGGCCAGAAGGCCTTCCTCAAAGAGTGGCTCCAAAAAACGTCGCCGCAGGCCTGGGAATCGTCCGAGGATCACTTCCACGATCTCTTCGAAGACTGACACATGACATCTCTTCCTGCCCGGCGTCTGGCGCCGGTTGTACTGTTGGGGCTGTTGGGGATCGGCTGGGCCCTGCCGGTCTCTTCGCTTCCAACCGCCGCAGCCGCGACGATCGAACTCTACTATGCGCCGGAGGACTTGCCCGGCGACAAGCTCGTGGCCCTCTATGGCAAGGCCAAGCGCTACATTTACGTGGCGGTGTATGGCGTCACCTTACCGCCGGTGGTGCAGGCTTTGGTGGCGGCCCACAAGCGGGGGGTGGACGTGCGCGTGATCAGCGACCGGGAAAAACTCAAGGATCCCAAACAACGGTCGGCCCTGGAGACGTTGCGCCTGGCTGGGGTGCCCATCAAGATCAACCAGCACGACGGGCTCATGCATCTGAAGCAAGTGGTGATCGACGACGAAGTCAACACCTCCGGCTCGATGAACCAAACCACCAGCGGTCACCGGTACAACGACGAGCGGCTGGACGTGATTACCGACCATGCGACCAGTGTGCGCGCGAGGGAGAAGTTCCTGTCCATGTGGAAAGACCAGGTCCGGTACGGGGATTGGCGATGAGGGCCTTGTGACTGCTTCGACGACAGAGCGGCCGGACGTGGTCGTCATCGGCGCAGGCGGGGGCGGGGCGGTGCTGGGCTTGGCGTTGGCGCAGAAGGGGATCAAGGTGCGGGTTCTGGAGCAGGCGTCCGGCCCACCCGGGGGCCTGCGCGGAGAGATTCTCCAACCCAACGGGCAACAGATCCTGGATCGGCTGGGGCTGCTCGACAAGCTGCCGCCGGACGCTACCAGGCCGGTGCGGTACTTTCACTTCTGCCGCGTCGGCGGTGAACGGCTCTGTACGATTGACTATGGAATGTTGCCTCCTCCCTACAACCGGGCGGTGGTGACATTGCCGAACGTGGCGCACCATACGATTCTCAAAGCGCTGGAGACTCGGGCTCCAGGCAGTCTTCGCTATGGGGCCGCGTTCAAGAAGCTGCTGCGCGAAGGGGATCAGATCGTCGGCGTGGAGGCGGAATGTGACGGTCGGTCCATGACCGTCTCGGCCAAGCTGGTCGTGGGGGCAGACGGGGCTCGGTCGCACGTGCGGGACGCTCTGGGCATTGCAGCCAAGCTGCACATGTATCCGGAGGGGTATCTGATCGCCATCCTGGAGCGGCCCAAGGACATGGAAGAGGCCCGCTATTTCGTGGGAAAGAAGACGATCCTCGGGGCCTTCCCGGCGGCAGGCGACAAGGCCTATCTGTTCTATATGATTCCGGCCGGGTCCATGCAGCAGATCAAGGACGCAGGACTCGATGCGTTGCGCAAACGATGGCTGGCCATCGATCCGTCGTTGGCGCCGATGGCCGAGAGTCTGGCGGACTGGAAGCAGACCGCCTACCTGCCCACAGGCCGGGTGACAGCCAAGACCTGGGTGGCCGATGGGGCGGTCCTGATCGGCGACGCGGCTCACGCGATCAATCCCCACGCCTCGCAGGGCCGGATGCAAGCGATGGTGGACGCGATGGCCCTGGCCGACTTGGTGCCTCAATGGATCGAGCGAGGCAATTGGTCGGCCTCGACCCTGGCCGAGTACGAACGGGCCCGCCGACCGCAAGTGGACATGCTCCAGAAGCTGGCGGACGAGCAAGTCTTCTTCTGGAATACGGGCAATCCCTTGCTGGGCTACCTGCGCGACCGGGTGTTCCGGGGCATGGATCGCAACAAGCGGCTGAGCTATCAGGTGCTGGCCACGACGGCCGGGTTTCGATCCGAGCCGCCGTTTGGATTATTGGACCGGTTGATGATTGCCGGGTTCCTGCCCGATCCCCATGCGGATCGGCTGCCGGCGAACGCAGCAGCGAGGGAGGCATAGTAAGCGAATGGCGGCGGATTTATTCGAAGATGTACCCAAGCATTTGCCGGCCGAGGTCCGGCAGACGTTGCGCTCGTACCTCGCGGAGGTTAGGCAGCTCTTTGGGCAGGCCTTGGAAGCGGTCATTCTCTATGGCAGCGCCGCGGGCAACGAGTTCCTGCCGGATCGGTCCAACCTGAATATCCTCATCCTCTTGACGAAACAGGACACAGCACTGCTGGAGCAGTATGCCAAGATTCACAAACGCTGGGGCAAAGAGCGTGTCGTCGTGCCGCTGTTTTTGACGCTCCAGGAGTTGCAGTCCTCGGCGGCTTTGTTTCCGCTCGAATATCTGGAAATGAAGGACCAGCATGTACTGCTCGTCGGCCACGATCCATTGCCTACGCTGCACGTGGACCAGCGCAACCTTGGCCTGCAATGTGAGCAGGAACTGAGGGGGAACCTGCTCCGGCTGCGGCAGCGGTTCGTCGAAGGTGGCGGCAAGCAGGAGGCCATCCTGATCCTTCTGCCCCTGTCGCTGACTTCTCTCTTGCCCTGCCTGAGGGGTCTCTTGCGAATCAAGGGCCTGTCCGTGCCGGCCCAGAGCGACGGGCTCTTCGATCAGCTTCAGTCACAATTGGGCATAGACCCGGCCGGGTTTCGTGAAGTGCTGAGCCTGAAGCGGGCTCAGAGCACCCCTGGACCGCTGGAAGTGCCCAGGCTTTTCGACCGGTACATCGCCTCGCTGGAAGGATTGATTCAGCGGGGGGAACAGTTGAAAGCGGAAGGAAAATTGTGAAGGCGACTTTTGCAGCATTGGCGTTGATGCTGGCCTGGGCTGGTTCTACCGGTCCGGCGCTCGCCTTGCCTGGGGAGAAAACGCCGTTGCCCGAACCGCTGGGCTATGTCACCGACCATGCGGGGGTGGTCGGGGTCGAGTGGAAGGCCAACATCCGGTCCGTCTGCCAGGACTTGGAACGGAAGACCGGCGTCGAAATGGTGATCGTCACGGTCAAGACGATCAAGCCCTACAAGACCGTGAACGACTATGCGGAGGCCCTCTATCAACGGTGGGGCATCGGAACGGCCCAGAAGGGCCATGGGGTGTTGGTGCTGGCGGCGGTGGAGGAGAGACAGGCGGCCATTACGATGGGGCGGAGCCTCCTGGGCGTGATCACGCCGAAGATCCTGGAACAAGTCAGCACACAGTACATCGAGCCCTCGTTCCGGAAGAGCCAGTTTGAAGAAGGACTCTACCGAACTTCCGTGGCCCTGGCCTCAGCGGCGCAGGAGATCCGGGTGGGCGATCCGCCCCGCTCGCACCTCAAGGGCCTGGGCATCTTCCTGACCCTCTTCACCGGCTTTGGCGCGCTGGCCTTTCTCTGGTGGATCAGCCGGCCGGACTTGCGCCATCCCTTCGGCCGTCTGCGCCGCGGCGAATATTGGGGCAGCGGTCAAGGCGGCTTCGGCGGCAACTTCGGCGGATTCGGCGGGGGGATGGGCGGAGAGGGGTTGAAGTAGATCAGATAATGGTTCCTGACACCTTTCCCCCCCAAGGTTTGAACTCACCGGCGTCGTACGACTTTATCGCGCAACGTTCGGTGGAATGATGGGTTGATGGGGAAAACCATTTTCTCTGGCCGTTTGATGTCTTTTTTTAGTTGGTTAATGACTTTGAGGCATGAGAGAGGCTCAAAGCCATAGATAATTCTCCATGGCTGTCCTTGTTTGTTTCTGGGATAGCGATGGAGTTGATCGGTAGGGTTGTTTTTCTTGTGCTCTTTGATAAAAAGCATGGTTTTTTCATCCAGGGGAGGGTCCATGGTAGAGATGTCTGCTCCTCTGAATGGCATGTCGAAGGCATACTTTTCTCCACGATAAAGATGTGCATATCGTTTGCTTAGATGTTCCACATCGTGACCAGTTGGCCCATGAAACTGCTCGGTTGGATTTCTTTCGAGAATGGCTGTCTTGAGAAACAGTTCGAGGCTGTGGAACATGAGGTCCAGAACGACTGTTCCCTGCGCATAACTGGGCTTCTTGGGGGAACGTACAAGTCCACGGCATAGGCGCGCAGCAGAGCCGAGGTATGCTTCTGAAAATGCAAAGAATTGCCGAGAGGCGCTCAGTGACCCGATGTCAGAGTAACTAACCATGCGCCAAGTCATCGCTCTCTCCTGAATAGCTAACTGGAGTTGAAGTCAGGGCAGGCTACTTCCCTGGCGAGGCTTTCTGCGCCGCCCCGATCGCATCTAATCCCGCTTGTGCGCAGGCGTCGTCCAGGTGAGTGCCGGGGGCGCCGCCGACGCCGATCCCGCCGACCACTTCGTTGCCGAACTGAATCGGGAGGCCGCCGCCGAGGATGATGATGTTCTCGTTCATTTTCCCCAACGCCTGGAGGTGGGGCGCCTTGACGAGCAGTTCGCCAAGCTCGCTGGTCGTCCGGCCCAGGCTTGCCGCCGTGTAGGCCTTCTTTCTGCTGCTGTCCACCGTGTGCGGCCCTGCCCCGTCGGCCCGTTGAAAGGCTCTCAGGACGCCGGCCTTGTCCACGACGGAGGCACTGACCTTATAGCCGTCCTGTTTACACTTCTCGACCGCCGCCGCCGCTGCCTTGTTGGCCAGGGCCAGCGGGAGGACCGCTTCGCGCGGTAAGTCTTCGGCTACCGCGATGGCGTTCCAGTTGATTGTCACGGCAAGGGTCAACAGGCCTATCCATTTCACAAATTCCATGCTTATCCCCTCACTTTGGCGGTGCGTTTTGGCACCGGTCGTTTTTCGTCCACATCCAAGAGATCGGCCCAAGTTGTGATGTCGGTCCTGCTCGGGTCCGCTGCATCACGCAGCTTGTTGAAATAAGTTCGCTTCTCGTCTGTGTCCGGCTCCCAGGTCAGGAATGTCTGGTTCCACCGTGCAATGTCATCGGAGCTGTGAGGTGTCGCCGCCTGCGTGAACCACTCAGTTAGGGCCTGGTCATTCTTTGCGCTACGCACGGCGGTGGTGAACTGCTCCGCCGTGATGCCGGCAAAATCCAACAGCCGTTGGTCCATCGGGCAGGGGTATTTGTACTCGCCCTGCGTGCCGGCCAATGTGGCCCGGCACTTGTCCGTCATGCGGGCCAGGTGGACATAGCCGGCCAGCTTCTCCCTGGGGCTGCGCGGGAACTGTGCGCGAAGATCCATGCTTACAGCATCTTGTGGTTTTCGAAGGTGAGCGACCTGGCGGTCACCTCATTGTTTTCGTATGAGAGGATGCGTCGGCCGGCCGGTAAGTCCGACGACCCGATGCGGGTATGGGCATCGGTGAAGCTCTCCACGTTGGTGAGCTTGCCGTCCTGCGGGCTGTAGTAATAGACCGTGTAGCGGGTGGTGAGGAACTTGTTGTCCTGGGTGACGGCCGCTTCCTCCACGTTGATCGTGAAGGCCGTGTGGGGCATCTTGCGGTTGATCTGCGTGATCCGGTCGCCCTTGACCCGATAGAACGAGTGCATCCCGTCCCCGTGGATGGTCAGCTTGGGGCCGAGCGGATGGTCGCGATCTTCCCCCAAGGTCAGGGCATACTTGCCGTCCGCCTCCTCGAACTTGCGGGGGGCTCGGTGAACGGCGATCATGGCAATCTGTCCCTCCGCCCATTTTTGAACGTCCGGGTCTGGGAGGCTGACGCTGACGTCGCGCGGTCCCGTCACGGTGACGCTGCCCCGGATTTCCTTGCCGTTCACGTTGACGGTGAGGTCGGCGGTGAACCCTTTGAAATCCGGCTGCCAGCGGGAGGTCTTCTCGAAGGCGTTTTTCAACATGGCCCTGGCCTTGGGGTCATCCTGGACGTCGGTCTTTCCTTCTTCTCGCTTATACATTTCCATCAGTTAGGCTCCTTTTGAACAGGGGACGGTTTTTTTCATCCGGTGCAGTTTGGGGATTATATCGCTGGTGCCGGCCAGGAACAACCGCGTTCGGGAAGAGGAATTTTTACTTGCACCGGATAATGCGAGACTGGTCTTTATAATCAATAGCTTGTGACGAATGCCCATGTTTGAAAATGAGCCATTTTAGCCTTGTATTGTGTCAAAAATGCCCATTTTGCTGGAAAAACGGGGGCTCTTAGTATATATTCCAACATTCTGCATCAGGGGATCGAAATCCAGACCCAAGGACTGGGGTGGAGAAAGGGCAGGGGATATGGAACGACGAGCAGCGTCCCACACTGAAGAAGAAGAATTGAATCAACGGCGCCGACTCTTGAACTCGGCCCGCAAGGGAGATCCGAAGGCCATCACCAAGCTGTTCGAACTATACCAGGTTCGGGTGTATAGCGGCGAACTCTTGAGCAAGCCCAGCCGGATTCCGGCCTGGCCCACCGCGCATCAGCATCAGAAGGACGCGAAGAGCCATGCGAAGCCGAAGGCCTCCGTTCTGAAGAAGGTCAGCAAGCGGTCGGCTCGATCTACGCAGCGGGCTGCCACCAGCAAAGCTCGGCCTCGCCGGAAAGTTTCGCACCGGTAACCGGCTGTGTAGCCTGGTTCTCCGGCAACCGTCCTGACTCACATACATTGACGAACGAGAGGGGGAGGCGATGATCTTGCCTCCCCCTTTTGTATTATTGGAGTGCGACGCGTAAGCCGCCACCGGCGAGGTACTTCGCGATGCCTTCGGCCGTCTTCCACTCTCCCTGATAGACCGTGGCGCTGCCTTCGTGGTCGATGCGCCAGGCCAGCTCGAATGCTTTTGCGGGAGTCATGCTCGGAATGGCTTCGCAAAAGAGGGCAATGACTTGCTGGTAGGTGTGGCAGTTGCAGTTGTAGACGATCACACGGGCTTCCAACCCATCGCCCACGCCCGTATGCTCTTCCTCGATGGTCTCGGGAACGGCTACTGTGCCTGGAGACTCAGCCATTGCCGGACATTCTAACAAGCAGCCTTCCGCCTGCCAAGCCCGGTCCTTTTCTCAGTAGCCTTCCCGGGAAAGCCACTGGTTCGGCAGCGCAATCCCGTCCCTGTCGCAGGTCCTGGCCAATAAGCGGCAATGCGGCTCCGAATCGGTGACCGCCTCCAGCCCATGCTGCCGGGCGAGGCGGATCGTGTAGGCGAGCGAGGCGGAGGTTTTGACCAGGGCCAGCCCGTACTCGTAGCCGTAGCTCTCCTCCAATGACGAGGACGATCCGCTCAACCGCTGCAACTCCCCGAATGTCCAGGAGTGAGAGACCCGCTCTGCTTCGATGAGCCTGAGCAGGGCGGCCGGGCCTGGCACCAGCTTGTTCCCGATCCGTATCCCGTGGGACAGGTCGAAGAGGCCCCGTTGAAAACGCCGGTCTTCCCGCAAGGCTCGGTAGAACTCCGCCCGCCAGGCCGGGTCGGCCAGATCCCGGTTCACAGCGGCGATCGTCTCTTCATCGAGCGGGCCGCTGACGTTGTATCCTTGGACGATGCGGCCTGCTTTGAACAGGGCTTCGTGGTAGCCCCCCATCCGGTCTGCATAGGCCGTGGTGCCGGTGAACGGCGTCAGTTGCAAGGCCATGTAGTCCCTGAAATGGACGGACGCATACGAATCGAGCAGCCGTGTGAGCGTCAGCTCGTGGCAGAGATGAAAGGGGTAGTAGAGGGCCTGGCGAGAGGACGACGGGGAGCCTTGACTCATCATGGTACAGGACCTCTTCGGGACTATGCCGCCTCGAGCCGGTTATGCTACTCTGCCGCGATGTTCAAGCGGTTCACCCTCGGGCTCAACGTATTGCTCCTCTTCGTCCCGCTGGCTTTGGCGCTGGAGTGGTTCCACGCCGATCCGATGGCGGTCTTTGTTGCCTCCGCCTTGGCGATTGTCCCATTGGCCGGTCTGCTGGGCAAGGCCACGGAACACTTGACCAGCCACGTGGGGGCCGGGCTCGGCGGATTGCTGAACGCCTCGCTCGGCAACGCGGCGGAGCTGATCATCGCCTTCGTGGCGCTCAAAGAGGGTTTGCATGACGTCGTCAAGGCCTCCATTACCGGCTCGATCATCGGCAATATCCTGCTGGTGCTGGGCTTTTCCATGGTGGCGGGAGGGCTGCGTCACGAGCACCAGCGGTTCAACCGCACCGCCGCGGGGGTGGGGGCCAGCCTCCTGTTGCTCTCCGCGGTTGGACTCGTCGTGCCGGCGTTGTTCCATTTTACCGCAACGGGGCAAGGGATAAAGGTTGAGCGTGAATTGAGTCTCGAAATTGCCGTCATCCTCTTCGTGATCTACGCGCTCAGCCTGCTCTTTTCATTGAAAACACACCGGCACCTTTACGTCGGAGAAACGGTCGACGCCGAAGAGGCCGGGGAGCGGACTTGGGGACTGCGCAAGTCGCTCTGGCTGCTGGCCGTCGTCACGGCCGCCATCGCGGTGATGAGCGAAATCCTGGTCGGCGCGATCGAGCCGGCCGCCAAGGGCTTGGGTCTGACACAGGTGTTCGTCGGGGTCATCCTGGTGGCCCTGGTCGGCAACGTGGCGGAACATTCGACGGCGGTCATGGTGGCGATGAAGAACAAGATGGACCTGGCCTTGGGCATCGCCATCGGGTCCAGCCTGCAAATCGCCCTGTTCGTCGCGCCGGTGCTCGTGTTTGCCAGTTATCTGGTGGGGATGCCGCTGGACCTGATCTTTACGCCCTTCGAAGTGGCGGCGGTGACCATCTCCGTGCTGGTGGTCGGCTTTGTCTCGATGGACGGCGAGTCGAACTGGATGGAGGGGGCCATGCTGATCGGGGTCTACTTCATCTTGGCGATCGCGTTCTACTTCCTCCCGGCCTGACCTCGCATCACACAATTATGCATTCGGAATGCTGCATGCTGCATGGATGAAATCGAAACTTAACGCGCGGTCGCTCAACGGTCATCGTTCGCCATTCAGCATTGAGTTTGCTACCACCGGTCCATGTCGATGACCTCGGTGGCGTCCCAGAGGTTCTTCCATTCTGCGTCCGCCGCGGCCAGTTCTTTGTCCCGCTCGGTGACTTCTTCGAGGTTCTCTTTTTTCGTCCCCGAGGCAGACTCGCCGCCGGTCTGCGCCGCCGCTTTCTTGCGCTTCTTGGGATCCATGTTTACCGGCATATGAACCCTCTCGTCCTGCAATTGACCAGACCTCTTCCTAACGCCGCGCCGGCCTTTTGTCAAGGTCCCTGCTGCGGGCCCTGTGCAGGCCCCTGGGCACATTCACGTGATTGACTCATTCCGACCTGACTGCTAGAGTTGGCGCCGTTTGGCCGGCTTGCGTCGGGACGGCCTGAATTCGGAGATGCCCCATGGTCTTGAGCGCCAAAGTCCTCTGGCCGCTGTTTCCTCTCTTGCTCCTGATCGTAGTCGTGTGCCTGACATGGGCCCTGGTCCATGTGGTGCGTCGTTCCAGCGGTTCCACAACGGTCTGGCTCCAGGCGGGAGCCCTGGGGGGCTACCTGCTGGCGGCGATTGCCGCTGTCGCTAGCGAACGGGGCGCCATCTCCGCCCACGTGCATCGGCCTTTTTCGCTGGTCACCCAGGTGGTCTTGGCTCTGGCCTTGTTCCACATGTGGGGGAAGGATCGGACACTCGCGGCTCTCAACATGACGGCCTGGGGGGCGATTCTGGCCGATACGGCACTGCATTACTTGCTGACTCGTTGAACGTCTTTACAGCAGTTCCACCGCCACCTGGTCGGCAAAGCGTCGGCCTAACGCAGTCAGCCGGACACGATCCGCTTTCAACTCGATCAGCCCCTCCCGTTCCAACCGCTGCAGCTTCTGCTCCCACTGATCCGCGGCGCCTTCCGATGTTCCGTTGAGCGACACTCCCTCGATGAGGCGCAGCCCGAAGACCAGCGCTTCCCGCTGACGTTGCGCGGGGCTCAATTGCTCCGTCTGTACCGTGGCAAGCCGGCCAGCCGATACCTCGGCCTGATACGCGGTCAGGTCCTCCACGTTTCCGAAGCGACAGCCGTTGAGATAGGACTGGGCGCTGGGGCCAAGGCCGAGATACTCGCCGCCTTGCCAGTAGAGCAAGTTATGGCGGCAGGCAAAGCTTGGACGGGAGTAGTTGGAAATCTCGTACCGGTCGAACCCGGCCTCTGCCAGGCGGAGCGCGGCTTGGTCTTCCATGTCGTTTTGCCGGTCCTGGTCCGGCTCGGGCAGGTCGCCCCGGTGCAGGGAGACTTGGAGGTGGGTCTTCTCTTCAACGGTCAGGGCATAGCAGGACAGGTGATCGGGAGCCAGGGCCAGCGCCTGCGCGAGCGTCTCATGCCAGCTGGCGAGGGTTTGGCCCGGTAGCCCGTATATCAGATCCAGATTGAGGTTGGTGAAACCGGCCGCTCGGGCATGGGCGATTGCAAGGTCGACGGACGCCCGTTCCGTCTTGCGGCCGACCTGGAGCAATTCGTTCTCGTCCGCCGACTGGAGGCCGAAGCTGATCCGGTTGAATCCGGCTTCGCGGAGGGTTTGCAGCCCTTCTTCGGTGACCGAGTCCGGGTGCGCTTCCACGGTCACTTCCGCTTGCCGGGCCAGCCCGAAACCATCCCGGACCAGGGTGAGAATTTCGACGAGCTGCTCGGGATGGAGCGTGGTCGGCGTCCCGCCGCCGAAGTAGAGGCTGTCCGGCAGGCGGCCTCCCAAACGGTCCTGCGTCGCATGCAGACGGATCTCGCGAGCCAGCGCTTCGACATAAGCTTGCGCCCAGTCTTCCCGGTGAATGCGGAGATAGAAAGCGCAGAAGCTGCAGCGGGTCCGGCAGAAGGGGACGTGGATGTAGAGCCCGAGAGCCATGGGTGTCAGCTCAAGCCCAACGAAGGTTTCGAGAAATCCTTTGCCAGGGAAATTTCAATTTCGTCCAGCGGGGAGAGGCCGCGGTTCCGCACATGAGCCGACCAGGACGGATGCCGCCGCAAGGACTCGAAGAGGACCCGCAGGAGTTCCGGCTTGACCAACCGTTCCCACTCCTGGACCCAGGCATAGTTGTCCAAGTCTCCTTCATAGTCGTCGGGAAATGAAGCCTCAAGGCTGAAACGGAACGAAAACGTCTTCTCTTCCTGGAACATGTCATCCTCCGGCCAGGTCTGAAGAGGGGATGCCGCCGTTGCGGTGGGCGGCGCGAGGCCCTATAATAGCACCCACATGAGTTAACAGGGGAGAGGAACGATGCCGATTTTTGAATATGTGTGCGGGGAGTGCCAGCATAAGTTCGAGATGATCGTTCAGGGTTCCACCGTGCCCGCTTGTCCTTCCTGCAAGGCGACGAGGCTGGAGAAACTGATCTCCGGGTTTGCTGTGGGCGCGACCGGGGTACCTTCCTCCGGCGGCGCCGGAAGCGGCTGTGGTTCCTGTGGTGATCCGCGCGGCCCAGGCGCCTGCTCGATGAACTGAAGGCCGTTGAAGCAACCCTCCAGATGAGCGAAACCGACGAGCAAGCCGTTCGGCAGGCCATTGCGACCCTCTCGCAAGCCGATCCCATCCCGAAATTGCTCCAGCAAGTGAAGCTGGGAAAAATGAAGCCGACCGATGCAGGCCTCAGGGCCATCACGAAGGCCTGGTTGGGCACCTACCGGCAAGTCATCGAGAGGGGCCTGACATTCGACGCCGTGACCTTGCGGCGGCTGGACCCTTCGCCCCGCCTGGCGGTGCTGATCGAAGCTGGGGTGCTGGCGGATGACCATGCAGCCGTGGCGTCGCTCCGCAAGACGTTCGACCAGGCGCTGGCCGGCGCTGAGTAGCCATGATCGTGCGGGGATTGGCGGTGCTGGCGATCATCGGCCTTGTGACGGCCGATCCGTCGCTCCTCTTCGGCCAGGAGGTCGCCGGCGTTCGCCCCCTCCTGGTGGTGGAACGAGACAAACTACAATCCCTTCTCCCCTCCGGTACCCATCTCCTTGTCGAAACCGCCGCGATCGAGCAGTTCCTGCATGAGCTGGACGGAATGCCGCCCGATTGGGCGTTGGTCTATGGGCAGGGACACCATGATCCGGGGCATGACGACCGACTGTTCGCCTTGAATCGCGAACGTGACGCCAATCGCGCCGGGAAGCCGGCGCTCCTGTGGCAGGTCACGTTTCTCTGGTCGGGCACATTGTCCGGCTACGATCCCAAAACCGGCGGATTCACCGTGGCGCTCGGTCCGAAGTTCACCCCGACCGGCTGGGGCGTCGTGAGGTTCAAGCCGGATAATCTTCCCGCCAACCTGGCGGCGATTCCCAACCCCAGCTCGCGGGAAACCTTGCGCCGGCAATTCGAAAAGGGGCTACGGATCGAGATCGACATAGCCATGACCGGCCGACTGATCCCGGAGGAGTCGCTGGTCTACGACTTCTCGCACGAGGAGGAAGGCCGAGGCCTGATCATGCCGGTCGTGCGCATCGAGCGGGTTGATTGTCTCATGATGAAGTGATTTGCCACGGCTGGTAAGTGTCAGAACATCCCAATTACGCAGAAGTTGGTCCACTGTTCCTTTCTTACTAAAGCGTATCAGCGTTCACTCTCATCCTGTGCGCAGCGGAAGCCGGTCCCGCTCTGGCGGTCGTCCGGGAATCCGTAATCCCGGTCGGCCGTCCGCGAACTCTTCGCCGGTTTCAACCAGGAGCCGCCGCGCACGACTTTCAGGAGCACGCCGTCCGGTCCTTTGGGATCGACGAGAGGCGCTTTGAGATAGTAATAGGGTTCGTACCAGTCCTGCACCCATTCCGAGGCGTTGCCCGCCATGTCGAGGAGTCCGTAGGGGCTGGCTCCTTCCGGGAAGCTCCCGACCGGCAGGGTCAGCACTTCTCCCCTGAGACCTCGCTCCTCTGAAATGCGCGCCCCTTGGCCCGTGACCCAGAAGGCTTTCCACTCGGCTCCGTCTTTGAATTCGATGGTGCGGCCGGCCCAGTAGCTGGCGCTGTTGGCCCGCTTCCAGTCCCACTCGTTTCCCCAGGAGTAGCGGCGCCCGTCCGTACCCCTGGCCGCCTTTTCCCATTCCGCTTCAGTCGGGAGACGTTTGCCGGCCCACTGGCAGTAGGCGAAGGCATCCTGCCACGCGACATTCACCACCGGATGCTGCCTGCTGTCCGGGAGCGGCATGCCGTGAAACCAGAGCGTGACATCCGGGTTTACGTTACCGGGGGGCTTGCGGCCTGTGGCGGCGACGAACTGCTCATACTTGGCGTTGGTGACTTCATACCGATCGATCCGGAACGCGCGGAGGGTCACGGTTCTCTGGGGTCGTTCGTCGGAAAACCCGTCCTCTCCTTCCGGACTGCCCATGAGGAAGGGGCCGGCGGGAATGAGAACCATGTCACGTTCCTCGTGCAGGAGCGGGGCGAGCGATTGGCAGCCGACCAGGCTCAACCAGACCGAAGCGGCCAGGAGGGCATATCGCATCACGATCCGGGTTTCTTTACGCCGGGCTTCTTCAGGCCGCAGGCGCGGGCGATGCCGTCGCGGTAGCGGAGCCAGAGCGTCAGCGTGGTCTTCAGGCAGGCCAGCACCGCCCGTTGCCGCGCTGCCGTCGTCGCACAGCCAAGCACCATGTCGTAGGCGTCGTGCCTGTGTCCTGCCTCGACCAACTGATGGGCGCGGGTCAGGTCCATGGCCGCAGCGGAGACGCCATAGTGGCGAACCAGAAAATGCCGGGCGATATGGGCCTCGATCTCGGCCTCGGTTTTCGGTTCGGAGGGATGGAGCAGTTCCTGCCGGTCGTTGAGGCTGCCTTCCACGAAGACCGTCATCGCCGCGGCGCCGACCACCCAGTCCCGGTTGCCTGTCGTTCGATCCAGCCAGCGGCGATAGGCAAGGCTGGCCGGCAGCAGGCGCACCCGCTCGAAGTCCTTGGCGGGAAGGCCCAGGCCTTCCATCATCGTCAGAAACAAGTCCGGGTGGGAACGGCCCAGCGACAGGCCGCCCGTGTCCTCTTCGTAGATGTTTTTCGCCAGCATGCTCCGGACCGGCGCGGGCGGGTTCCGGCCGTGGATGCGGGCGAGCAACACGGGAAAATCCCTGACGTAGACGGCATATTCCTGCTGGAAGTGAATCTTGAGTTGTTCCCTGGTCGCCAGGCCCTTGCTGAAATGGGGCCAGGCCCAATGGTCCTTGCGGTCCAGGAAACGGAGCAACCGTTCGCGGAACTGATCGGGAGGCAGGGCGCTCTTTACCATGCGCCAACCTTGCTTTCGTCGGGACCTCTGTCTAGAATCCGGCATGCATGCATTGGACGCCTGTGCGATGGCCATGGGGTCGTTGGCATGAACCCGATTACGATTCAAAATCCGGACGAGATCCTCAATCTCCTGGCCGAGGTCTCTCTGCGCGGCAAAGGCTTCACCACCGACTGTCTGCTGGACTATGTCCTCGACGAGGGATTCACCGAGCCGATCTATCTGAACGCCGCCGGCGAAGACCCGGAGGCCTTCTTCAAAGACCAACCGAACGCCTGGGCGACCTATCAAATTCGGGAGTGGAAGCGGGTCCTGACCGTGTCGGGCGGAGCCGGCAAAGAACGTCGCGTCCAGATCACCGAGACCCCGTAGCAAAGGTTTTCAACCCAGACGGTGTTCTGTCTTTCCCGTGGCGCATCGAGTGTACGGGGTTTGGCAAGCAAAAGACAATCGGGCCACGGTCGAACGGAGAGAGGCCTTGCGCACCGGCATGATGACGGTCCTCATCGGTCTGGCTGTCCCGGGAGTCCTCCTCGGTGCGCTGACTGCCTGCTGGCCGGTGATCAATGATGTGGAAACCGGCAAGACGCCGGAATATCCGGATTTGGTTCCGCGCACCTATGAGGCCAAGCCCGAACAGGTATTCGACGCGGCGCTGCATGCGATCCATCGCCTTCCACGCTGGTCGTTGGTCTCCCATCGATTGGAGTCGGGGGAGATCAGGGCCGAGACCAGAACGAGGCTCTTCCGGTTTGTGGATGATGTGACCATCCTGGTGCGGGAAGAAGGGGGCAAGACGGTGGTGTCGGTCCGGTCCGCCTCGCGTGTCGGGAAAGGGGACTTCGGACAGAATGCCAGAAACATTCGTTCCTTCTTCGAAGAGCTGGACGCTCAACTGCAACGTCCCGCAGAACATCGGTAACGAACGGGATCGCCATGGACATGGTCAGACTGATCGAGCCGCAGGACGAAGGGGAACTGGCGCTGATCAAGAGTTTGTTGGACGGCAACGGAATCCGGTATTTCGTTAAGAACGAGCACTTCGGCAGCCTCTATCCGGGGCTGTCCTTGCCCTTCAATCGGCGTGAGGTGATGGTGCACGAATCGGAATTGGGGCGGGCCGGCACGTTGCTGGGGCGGTTGACGTTGCCGCATAATCTCGGCGAAGCTGGGTGACGCTTACTGGTAATACCAGCCGCTCACCAGGGTGTCCTCTTCAAAGTAGAGGTAGCGGTGCTTGACGGTGGCCGAGTCCTTCCAGTCCTCGAAAATCCATTCTTCCCGCCGGATACCTTCTTTCGTATAGCTCACGTTGATCGTATAGGGAGAGCCCCAGGCCTTGAGGACCTGCTGCTTCGTCATGCCGATCATGACCTGCTTGTTCTGGATGTGTTTTTCGAACGTCGGGTCCAGGTAGCCCGGCAGGTAGCGCCAGGTCAGCATGAGCAGGAAGAGCACGGCCAGGCCGGTGTAGATTGCGGCGCGGACCGGTTTCCGGCACATCCACGGTGTTGGTTCGGATGGGACCGGCTCGGCAGGGGGCCGAGCGTCGGGCAGGTCGGAGGCAGCCAGAGCGTCGGGCCGGGCAGTATCCTGGATGTGACCGTGCGATGTTGCCATAACGCGGCGCAGTCTAACAGCCGCAAGAAAGGACCGTCAAGCAAGGGGATGGGGGTGTGGCACGGGATCAACGCGTCCGCGCCTCCCGGAGCGACCCTTCCGGTCTTTGCCAGGCGGAAGCCTTCCGGTATTCCCGTCGCCCTGGTCTCTGCCCAGGGAATGGTGGTCAGTACCGGCTTTCCTCCAGGCAAAGTCTCGGTGGGTGCCCCGCTCCTGCGGCAAAGTCCGCTCGATCCCGCGCCACACCTTGAGGGGAGTTATGTTCGTTGAGGTCGAGAGCAATCCCAATTGCGAACAGTCGGTCTTTGCCCGGTTCAAGGAGGCGGGCCCTGCGAAGCGGGTCACGCAGGTTCGGAGCTACGAACAGAATGCGCAGGGAGAGTGGTGCTGGGTGACCGGCTGGACGGATGACCCGGAGCATCCGCTTTGTCCGGCCTCGGCGCAGTTGGTCGAGGATTCCGGCGCCGGCCTGGCCTACCTGGTCTTCGGAGGGATTTGGGGCATCAGGATGAAACCGGTTGCATTGACGGAAGAATGGAGCGTACGTAGCCCCAAGCAATGGGGCGAACCCTACCTTTCCCTGGCGGACGCCAAAGACATTCGTTTCGAAGAAGCCTAGACGACGCCATTTACTGGAGGGCCATGGCCTGGAAGTTGGTTGCTGACTTCGTCGTCCTCATCCATCTCCTCTGGATCGGCTTTATCCTGTTCGGGGCCTTGGTCGGTCGCCGGCACCGCTGGGCGAAATGGCTGCACGTCGGCGCCCTGGCCTTCAGCCTCTGTCTGCAACTGTTCCACTGGGTCTGTCCCTTGACCTACCTGGAGGTCTGGCTCCGCCGGCAACACGATCCGGCCCTGACGTACACAGGGGACTTCCTCGCCCATTACGCCGAACGGTTGGTCTATCTCCAACTATCTCCGCCAGTGGTGTTGGGGGCCACGGTACTCGTGATCGGCCTCTCCGTCTGGGCCTACAGACGATAAGTCTGAAAGTCGTAAAGTCATCGGGGCGGGACTTCAGACGTGACGACTTGATGGACTTTACGGACTTTCCGCCTTTTAGCTACTCCGCATACTTGGGCAGGGGGATTTTCTTGGTCGGGGGAGGCGGCGGAGCCTGGCGGGCAAATTCCTGGGAGAAGGGATTCAGGATCGGTTCGTGCGTGAGTCGTTGGCGCTGTTTGACCAGTTGGATGCTTTGCGCGCTGATCTCCAACCGGTCGATGGGGGCCTTGAGGGTCAGGAACTCCGGCAGGCCCTGCAGCGTGAACAGTTGAAAAGCCAGGGTCCAATCCAGCCGGTCTTTGGCCTGCTCGCGCACGATGAAGCGCGCGGCGGGGGATGGTTGGCCCTTGAACACCAGCACCCAGATATTGGAGCGAAACGCCGGCGCCGCTGGCTCGACCGGCGGGCGGAACTCAGGCACCAGTGAGGAGATCCGCTCGATCGGCACGGCGGGGGAGAACTCGATGTCCACCAGGTAGACATAGAGCGGCGGGGTGTCCGACGTGTCGCTCAGGTCCGTGACGTAGCCGAAGGAGTAGCGGACATCCACGCCCTCCCGCTTGTAGGTGTAGACATCCTCGCCGTTTTGCGGGGAGACCAGCTTCTTGTAGAACTTTTCCCAGTCCGAGAAGGAATAGTAGTTGAACACCCGTAGGGCGGCTTTCCGGTCACGGACGGCTTGCGGCTGGCCCAGCTTGGCGCGCAGCTCGACTTGCGTGAGGCCCAGGTACCCGTCCTCGAAGACTGCGCCGGCCAACGCATGGCTTGGACTGAGAAGCGGCCAGATGAGTCCCAGAACGCAGGCCGTCAATGAGCGCAAGGCGAACCGTGCAAACGGAGCAATGGGCGGGCGAGAGGTCGCGAACGTACGCACAGTCACGAGCATCCTCAATTCGTGCGCATCCTATCCACGGGTCTGTGCAAAGTCAAGGTAGGGGATGGCGGCGGGGCGCGGCAGAAACGTTCCGGCGAGGGCGGGGATCGCGGTTACCGGGAAGGCCGCGTCTTGCGCGGTTTCCGGTGATCCAGTATAGTGCGAATTCTCAGTGGTAACGCCGTTTTACGGTCATATCCGAGAGGAACAATGGGACGAGAAATAGGCGGGGCGCAGACCCTCCGTCAGATCATGCAGCGCCGCATCGCCGTCATCGACGGCGCGATGGGCACGATGATCCAGACGCACAAGCTGGACGAGGCCGCCTTCCGAGGACGGCAGTTTGCCGCGCATGCCCACGATCTGAAGGGCTGCAACGACTTGCTCTGTCTCACGCAGCCGGAGATCGTGGTCGGCATCCATCGGCAGTTTCTGGAGGCGGGCGCCGACATCATCGAGACCAACACGTTCAATTCCACGTCCATTTCGATGGCGGACTACAAGCTGGAGTCCCTGGCCTATGACCTGAACCTGGCCGGCGCCAGGGTTGCCCGCCGGGCCGTCGACACGGTGATGGACACGACCCCGGATCGTCCGCGCTTCGTGGCCGGGGCGGTCGGGCCCACCAACCGCACGGCCTCCATGTCCCCCGACGTGAATAATGCCGCGTTCCGGGCGGTCACCTACGATCAGCTGGTGGCGGCCTACACCGAGCAGGTCCGCGGCCTGATGGATGGGGGCGTGGATCTGCTCCTCTGCGAAACGGTCTTCGATACGCTGAACCTCAAAGCCGCCCTGTTCGCGATCGACCAGTATTTCGAGAGCACGGGCCGGCGTGTGCCGGTGATGGTCTCGGTGACGATCACGGACCGGAGCGGGCGCACACTCTCCGGGCAGACCGTGGAAGCCTTCTGGAATTCCATCTCCCACATGCCGCTGCTCAGCGTGGGGATCAACTGCGCGCTCGGCGCCAAGGAGATGCGCCCCTACATCGAAGAACTGGCCCGGATCGCGCCGGTCCCCATCAGTTGCTATCCCAACGCCGGCCTGCCCAACGCCTTCGGCGGGTTCGACGAGACGCCGCAGATTATGGGCGCCGATTTGCGGGACTTCGCCTCGCAGGGCTGGGTGAACATCGTGGGCGGCTGCTGCGGGACGACGCCGGCTCATATCCAGGTTATTGCCGAGGCCGTCCGGGATTGTCCGCCCCACGTGCCGCCCCAGCCGGAACCCTACACCCGCCTGAGCGGGCTGGAGCCGCTGACGATCCGGCCGGACATGAACTTCATCAACATCGGCGAGCGGACGAACGTGACCGGCTCTCCCCAGTTCTCCAAGCTGATTCTGGCCGGCCAGTACGAGGAGGCCTTGAGCGTCGCCCGGCAGCAGGTGGAGGGCGGCGCGCAAATCGTCGATGTGAACGTGGACGAGGGCATGCTGGATTCGAAGGCGGTGATGGAGAAATTTCTCCACCTGGTCGCCTCCGAGCCAGACATCTCCCGCGTGCCGATCATGATCGACAGCTCCAAGTGGTCGGTCATCGAGGCGGGACTCAAGTGCGTGCAGGGCAAGGCGGTGGTGAACTCGATCAGCCTGAAGGAAGGAGAAGAGGCGTTTCTCCGCCAGGCGCGCCTGGTCCGGCGCTATGGGGCGGCGGTCGTCGTGATGGCCTTCGACGAAGTCGGCCAGGCGGATACGTTGGAACGCAAGGTTGAAATCTGCACGAGGGCCTACCGATTGCTGACGGAGCGGGTGGGGTTCCCGCCGCAGGATATCATCTTCGACCCGAACATCCTGACCGTCGCCACCGGCATCGAGGAACACCACAACTATGCGGTGAACTTCATCGAAGCGACCAGGCGGATCAAGGCGACGTTGCCTCATTGCAAGGTCAGCGGCGGGGTGAGCAACATCTCCTTCTCGTTCCGCGGCAACAACGTCGTGCGGGAGGCCATGCACTCGGCCTTCCTCTACCATGCGATCAAGGCCGGGCTGGATATGGGCATCGTCAACGCCGGACAGCTGGCCGTGTACGAGGAAATTCCCAAGGACCTGCTGGAATTGGTGGAAGATGTGCTGCTGAACCGGCGTCCCGATGCCACCGAGCGGCTGGTGACCTTTGCTGAGTCGGTCAAGCAACGAGGCAAGGTGGTGGTGGAGGAAGATGCCTGGCGGAATGGTACGGTCGAAGAGCGGCTCTCACATGCGCTGGTGAAGGGGCTTGTGGAGCACATCGAAGCGGACGTGGAGGAGGCGCGGCAGAAGTACGACCGACCGCTGCACGTGATCGAAGGGCCGCTGATGGCCGGCATGAACATCGTCGGCGACCTCTTCGGGGCCGGCAAGATGTTCCTGCCCCAGGTGGTGAAGAGCGCGCGCGTCATGAAGAAGGCCGTGGCCTATCTGCTGCCCTTCATGGAGGCGGAGAAGCAGAAGCTGGGGACGTACCAGGCCCAGGGGAAGGTGCTGCTGGCCACGGTGAAGGGAGACGTGCACGACATCGGCAAAAACATCGTCGGCGTGGTGCTGGGCTGCAACGGCTATGAGATCACCGACCTCGGAGTCATGGTGTCCTGCGAGAAGATTCTCCAAACCGCGCGCGATCTGAAGGTGGACATGATCGGCCTGAGCGGTCTGATCACCCCCTCGTTGGATGAGATGGTTCACGTGGCGGGGGAGATGGCGCGCGAGGGGTTCCGCGTTCCCCTGCTCATCGGCGGGGCCACCACCAGCAAAGCCCATACGGCGGTCAAGATCGCGCCGGCCTATGCCTCGCCCGTGGTGCATGTGCTGGATGCGTCCCGCGCGGTCGGGGTGGTGAGTCAGTTGATCAGTCAGGACCAGCGGGAGGCCTTTCTCGAAAAGACCCAAACGGATCAGGAACAGATCCGTCTGGCGCATCAAACCAAAACGGCGAAGCCGCTGCTGACGCTGGAGCAGGCGCGGCAGGGCCGGCCGACGTTCGACTGGCCGACCGTAGATCGCCCCAAGCCGTCGTTCCTCGGCGCCAAGGTGCTGGACGCGTTCCCGTTGGAGCGGCTCGTGCCGTTCATCGACTGGTCGCCGTTTTTCCATGCCTGGGAGTTGCGCGGGCACTATCCCCAGATTCTGGAGGATGCGACCGTCGGCGCCAAGGCCAAGGAACTGTTTGCGGACGCGCAACAGTTGCTCAAGGAGATTGTGGCCGGCAAACTGCTCACCGCCCGCGGGGCCTATGGATTCTTTCCGGCCAATTCGGTCGGGGACGACATCGAAGTCTATGAGGATGACACCCGCCGGGTCGTGCGGATGGTCTTGCACACGCTCCGCCAGCAGAGCGAGAAGCCGGCGGATCAGCACAATCTGGCTCTCGCCGATTATATCGCGCCCCAATCCACCGGGCTCGCGGATTACCTGGGCGTCTTTGCCGTGACCACGGGCCATGGCCTGGACCGCCTCTGCGCGCGGTTCGAGAAAGACCATGACGACTATAACTCGATCATGGCCAAGGCGTTGGCCGATCGGCTGGCGGAAGCTTTTGCGGAGTGTCTGCACAAGCAGGTTCGGGAGGAGTGGGGCTACGGCACGATCGAGCAGCTCTCGAACGAGGAGCTGATCAAGGAGCAGTACCGGGGCATCCGTCCCGCTCCCGGGTATCCTGCCTGTCCGGACCATACGGAGAAGCGGCTGCTGTTCGACTTGCTACAGGCGGAGAAACAGGCGGGGATCACGCTCACGGAAAGTTTTGCGATGTTTCCGGCCAGTTCAGTCAGCGGGCTCTATTTCGCTCATCCCGAATCCAAGTACTTCGCCGTCGGGAAGCTCGGCCGCGATCAGGTTTCAGACTATGCCCGGCGCAAGCGGATGGATCTGCGGGAGATGGAACGCTGGTTGGCGCCCAACTTGAATTACGATCCGGCGGGGAGGCCGGGATCGTGAGCCCCGCGGAGGCGGGGTTGCGCTCCGCGGAGGCTCCGGAGGTCATCGGTTAGACGGAGGCCGTCGCGGATTCGATCTCGGGCTCGGCCATCTGTCTGGCCGCGGCGGATTGGAGGGCCGAGACGATCCAGCCGTACCGCTCTTCGGCCCAGGCGTTGAACGCATCGGCATCGGGGAACACGAGATCCCAGGCCCGAGCGGCATCCAGGAGCAGCAACTGATGGGGCCGGTTCTCGCCGGGAAAATAGACCACCAGCACGGCGGAGTTGCCGATCAGGCTGATGTCGGTGAAGACGTGGATCATCGAGGAGGCGGGCAGGTTCACCGCCCTGGTTGCGGCTTCCACGATCGGGTTGTAGACCCGCTGCAAGAACAGCGAAATGGACTCGTATGGGGACTTCGATTCGTGCAGCCGGGGATTCGGGGCCTCTCCGAACAGGTTGTTGGTAAAATAGGCCGCGGCTTCCCAAGAGGGCATCGAGCCGTTGGACATTTGCGATTCGCAGAGATATCCGAGCCAGTTGCGGGGCGCTTGCGGGGCAACGCACGTTGACATCGCACACTCCTCCGCTCGATGGAGAGCGTTTGGTTGACGTGGAATTTGAGTTGACCGGATTCAGTGCCTGGCAGGACGAACCCTGAGGACTCACCGGCGCAAACCGAGCATACTATAAAGCGGATTGGGGTCGGATGTCAATGTACCACTTGGCGCGGTTTTCCCTGAAGGAAATGGCCGAATGCGGGGCCGAGCTTCGCCGGTTGGGCGACGGGGCGCAGAGCCTGGAAGGGGCGGCCGGCCGGATCGTCCGCCATTTCTATGAACACCTTGGCGATCCGGAGACGGGCGAGAAAGCCTGTGTCCTCGTTCGGCTGTTCAAGACCCATCCGTTCGGCGGCCTGGATCAGGAGCTGCAACGCTACGCCAAGGCTGAGCTGGGGGCGAGGCCCGCGGCGCCGAGCATACCCTGCTTCACCTTGATGGCCACGGCGGGGCTCTTGCCGGAATAGAACGACCGGCATCAATCCAAGCGCTTCAAAACCATTCCGATCGCCGACCATCAGTTCGTCTCCCACTTCCCCATGTTTTCCCAGCTCATGACCCAGTTCGGCGTGGATCTCGGGACGATTTTGGAACCGCACACGGAATTGCTCCTGGATCGGCACGAGACCAGCTACAACGTCTTCCACGTTCCCGAGGCGCTGGGCAGTCCCCATGTGCCGGGCCAGGCGCAGTTCGTGGTGCCGTATGGCGTGCGGTCGGTGCGATGGGGCGCGGGCGACGCCCAAGGGTTGCCAGCGGAGAGGGAGCCGGTTAGGCTGGGGCCGTGCCCTATGTCTTCCCGTATGAAAAACTGTTCGTCCTGGGCGTCGGCGTCCTGATCCTGGGGCTGTTGGTCGTTCGGGTGCGGCTGGCCCGGCGGCGACGGACGTCTCCGGCCGTGCCGGTGCCCGCAGGCAAGCCGGATGAGGCCGGACAAGACGGCATCGGCTCGCCCCGGTGATTGAGCTTTGTTCCTCTTGTCGTTTCCTTTATAATTCCAGCTTCCGGTTTGTAAGGTTAAGGGGAGGCACGCATGAATCAGGCCGCACGGCTTTTGCGCCAGGACGGGCGCCGGAAGGATCAGCTCAGGCCCGTCAAGATCACGCGGGATTTCATCAAGTGGGCCGAAGGCTCGGTGCTGATCGAAATGGGCGCCACCAAGGTCATCTGCACGGCCTCCATCGAGGAAAGGGTGCCGCCTTTTCTCAGGGACAAGGGGCGGGGGTGGGTGACGGCCGAGTATGCCATGATTCCGCGGGCCACGCATGAGCGGACTCAGCGTGAGGCCGCCAAAGGCAAGCAAGGGGGCCGGACCTTGGAGATTCAGCGCCTCGTCGGCCGCGCGCTGCGGGCGGTCACCGATATGGAGCAGATGGGCGAACGAAGCATATGGATCGACTGCGACGTGATTCAGGCGGACGGGGGGACGAGGACCGCATCCATCACCGGCTCCTTCATCGCGCTGGCGGACGCCTTGGCGGTCCTCAAGACCAAGGGGCTCATCAAGGCCCGCCCGCTGACGGACTATCTGGCCGCAGTGAGCGTCGGTCGCGTGGGCGGCGAGGTCTTTGTGGACCTGGCCTATGAAGAGGACTCGCGGGCCGAAGTGGATATGAATCTGGTCATGACCGGCAACGGCCGGTTCGTGGAGGTGCAGGGGACCGCGGAACGGTTGCCCTTTGCCAAGAAGGACCTGGACGAATTTCTGACGATGGGCGGGCATGCGATCCAGGAACTCGTGGCGCTGCAAAAGGAATTGGTGGGGAGCCTGGCGTAAAGGATGCCCGCGATCAGGGAACTGGTGCTGGCCACGCGCAATCGGGATAAGGGCGCGGAGCTGGCCGCCCTCCTGGGCGATCTGGGGATAACCATCAGGACCCTGACCGAGTTTCGCGATGCGCCCGAGATTGTGGAGGATGGCGAGACCTGCCGGGCCAATGCGATCAAGAAGGCCAAGACGATCGCGCGCCATACGGGGTTGCCTGCGGTGGCCGACGACACGGGGTTGATGGTGGATGCACTGGGGGGGCGGCCCGGCATCTATGCCGCGCGCTATGCCGGGGAGAACGCCACGTACGAAGACAACTGGCGGAAGTTGCTCCGGGAACTGACGGGAGTGCCTCAGGCCCGGCGCCGGGCTCGGTTCGTCACGGCGGCGGCTATGGCCTGGCCGGGGATGGAGCCTGTGGATGTCGTGGAAGGAACGCTGGAAGGGGTGATCACCGAAGAGCCAGCCGGCAACCAAGGATTCGGATACGATCCGGTGTTTTTTGTGCCGGAGCTCGGCAAGACGCTTGCGCAGCTCACCCCGGAAGAAAAAAACCGAGTGAGTCACCGGGCCAAGGCCTTTGTCAAAGTCAAAGAACTCTTGGGAAGAAAGCTTCCAAGGATTAAATGAAATGGGCTTCAACCTTTCCCGGCATGAAAGCATAGATGCACAATCTAAGGGGTAGCGAGCGTCTGTCGAGAGATTATCGCTGCCCATTAACGAGCTAAGTAACGTCAAATGATGGGCTTCGACCATATTCGGCTTCAAACTTCATTGCCTGTGCTAAGGGATAGCGAGCGTCGGTGTTTAGGTCGTCGATGCCTGTAAACGAGCTAAGTAACGTCGGGGCGTAGCGCAGCCCGGTAGCGCGCCTGCTTTGGGAGCAGGATGTCGGAGGTTCAAATCCTCTCGCCCCGACCACTCCTCGCTTCGCTCATGGCTGCTGAGGTGGCGCACCCACCGAATAGGCGCAGCCGCCGAGTATCTTCAGTGGGTGCGCGTCTCGCTGGCTCGTCGTTTGGCGCGACAGGTGCTCACCGACGGCTGTTCATGAGGCAGTGTCGCGCCAAGCAAGACCATAATTCAGTCGTTGCGAAGCAACACCGCTTCCGGTGTGTGCTTGCCACGGCCGAAAGGGATATCTGACGCGCCATTGCCCGATGCTTCACCGTCGGAGCGTTTCTCTCGCGTCAAGAAATAGCGCCCGTAGCTCAGTCGGATAGAGCACGAGCCTTCTAAGCTCGGGGTCGCAGGTTCGATTCCTGCCGGGCGCGCCACACTCAAGTTCGGCAACCGGCGTCCGATATCGGACATGTAGGAGTAGACGGGATGTGAGTGTAAGGCAACGATGATGGCAGAACCGTCGCCGGCAAATACCGTGCTTCTGGTCGAGGATGAACCTGAAATCTTGCGGTTCATCGTCAAGGTCCTCGCGGTACAAGGATACCAGGTTCTGGAGGCCCACGACGGGGCACAAACTCTTGCTCTGTGCCGGCAGCATCCGGGCCCCATCCACTTGTTGCTCACGGATGTCGTCATCCCCGACACGAGCGGTCCGGAGCTGGCGGCCAACATCCAAGCGATGCGTCCGAATATCCGTTTCCTCTACATCTCCGCCTTTGATACTGGTTTGCTCAGGCAGAACTTTGGTCTGAATGCACGGGCGTCGTTTCTTCAAAAACCGTTCGACGCGGAGGAGTTACTAAAAAAAGTCCATGATGTCCTGCAGAGCCAGGACTAACGTTCCGTCATGCCGGTGGTATGAGGAATGGGAGCGGGTAGCGGCGGAAAGGCGGGGAATTCCCCCAAGCTTCGACGGAGTCGCCGGGCCGGGGCGCCTGCAAACGAATCAGCGTCCGTATCGCATACGGGTTCCATAGACAAGCGACATGGTGATTTCTTCAGCCGAGAGTTCAGCCGGGAAGTAGGCGCCGGAAACTTTGGCGGCGTTGATGCTGGCCCCCTCCAAGCGACACCGTTGGAAATCCATGCCGCGCAAGTCCGCCTGCCGGAAATAACAGTCGCTGAAATCAAGCCCCTGAGCGTCGAGCCCCCGCAGGTCCACGTTTCGGAAATCGCAGCCGGTCAGATCGGCCTTGTCGCCCCCCGCCTTGATGGCGTTGAACTCCTTGATATTGCCATCGCGCAGGAGTTGGTACATCCGGTGAGGCGGGCACTTGAGTCCGCCTCTGGTTATCGTCGGAGGCATGTGTCTCCCTTCGGCAGTCAGGGTGGCCTGATCAGTGCTTCATTCCCTTCTCGGTAGGTTGGGCCGGATTCTTGAGCGGGTGCCCTGCGGCCGGCTCGCCCGTTGATTTGGCGCTATCGGCGGAGTATGGTTTGGACTGGTCGGTTACCAGGATGAAGTCAGCCAAACCCAAGCACAATCAAAAGCGAGGACGGGCCAAGAGTGCTGCTCCATCCGTGCGGGTCGAACCGGGGGCCAAGCGGCGGTTTCAGGCACGTCTGCTCAAATGGTATCGGGAGCACGGGCGGGACCTGCCTTGGCGGAACACCTCCGATCCCTATAAGATTCTGGTCTCCGAAGTGATGCTTCAGCAGACCCAGGTGGATCGCGTCATTCCCAAGTACCATGAATTTCTGCAGCTGTATCCGTCGTTTCAGCATCTGGCCCGGACGCCCGTGGAGGAAGTGCGGAAGACCTGGTACCCGCTGGGATACAATATCCGTCCCCACCGCCTGCACAGCATCGCCTGTGAAACGGTGGCCCGCTATGGGGGGACGCTGCCCAACGATCCGGAGGAGCTGCTCTCGTTCAAGGGGATCGGCCGGTATACGGCCGGGGCGGTCCGGTCCTTTGCCTTCAACGAAGACGCGCCGATTCTGGACACGAACGTGATGCGGGTGCTGCACCGGGTCTTTGTCGGCCAGGGCGATCCCAAGGCGCAAAAGGCCCGGCTCTGGGCCCTGTCCGAGGCGTTGATTCCCAAGGGCAAAGGCTATGACTTCAATCAGGCCTTGATGGACTTCGGCGCCCTCCTGTGCACAGCCCGCGATCCCTACTGCTTGCTCTGTCCGATGAAGTCGTTCTGCAAGAGCTATCCGTTCGACGAGAAAAAACGTGATCGGTAAACAGTCGTCGGTGTTCAGCATGAATATTCAAAATCCGGACACTGCCAACTGAGCACTGATGACGGATAACCTTTCCATAGTCGTTCAAGTCGCGGCTGGCTTAATCATGCAGGATGGCTGCTATTTGATCGCGCGTCGCAAGCCCGACGTCCACCTGGGCGGCCTCTGGGAGTTTCCAGGCGGCAAGCGGGAAGCAGAGGAATCCTTGGAGGACTGCTTGCGTCGGGAGCTGCGCGAGGAGCTGGGGATCGAGGTGACGCAGCCGATCTTCTATCGGGTCCTCCGCCATGAGTACCCGGAGAAGTCGGTCGAACTGCATTTTTTTCGCTGCTCGGTTCGAGCCGGGCAGGCGCGGGCCATGGACTGCGAAGAACTCCGGTGGGTGGCGCCGGAGGAGTTGAGCCGGTTCGAATTTCCGGCGGCGGATCGGGCGCTGATCGAGGAGCTGACAAAAGAGGGGAGCTGATGGTATATGGCAGGAGAATGGGACCGCGCATTCTTGCCATAAGCCATAAGCTATAGGCTATTTACTCATGCGAGTCGTGCTCGACATTGAAACGGTGCAGCCACCCCGCGAAGAATGGGCTCGGTTGGTGGGGCTGGCCGACCTTCCGGCCGGAGGCGGGGAGTCGGCCGACGATCTGTTCGCCTCCGCCGAGGCCGGCGAGCGGAAGCGGCAGGAGGACGAGCAGTACGAGCGGGCGTCGTTCGACGGGACCTTCAGCCGGATCGTCTGCATCGGCCTCATTCAACTGTCCGATCAGCTGGACCCGCTGGGAGCCGTGTCCTGGTATGGCGCCAACGAGCAGGAGTTGCTGCGGCAATTCTGGGCCAAATTGGGCCAGCTGCGTCCGTCCTCGTTCATCACCCACAACGGACTGGGGTTCGATCTGCCGTTCATCAAGAAACGATCCGTCATTCACCAGGTGAAGCCCAGTCTGGAGATCAACCTGGCCAAGTTCAGGACCGAGCCGGTCTATGACACGATGGCGGTCTGGAGCAACTGGGATAACCGGGGCTGGGTCAAGCTGGATGTGTTGGCGCGGGCGCTGAACGTCGAGACCAAATCGGGCAGCGGAAAACAGGTGGCGGAGATGTGGGCCAAGGGGCGGGGCAGGGAGATCGCGGACTATTGCCTTCAGGATACTTACGTGACGTATGCCTGCTATTGCCGCATGAACTACCGGCCGCTCCTGCCTCGCGACCAAGTGTTGGCGTCAAAGGAATTGATCGAGGTGCGGTGAGGTTCGTGCGTCCGACGACGCTCAGGGGGTCGGGGGTGTGGTCGGCGCAGGAGTCGGTTTCCTTTTCTTCTTCAATTTCTGCTTTTCGGCGTCCTGTTCCGCCAGCTGTTTCTTGATCGCGCGCAGTTCCTCCTTCAGCTCCTGCATCTCCATATCCTTCTTGATCAAGAGATCCTTGACCGATTGAAGGTCGGTGGAGGCGGCGCCTTCAGCCTTGGCCGGCGCCAGTACGGCTGCTCCCTTCGCCGCGCTTGTATCTTTCGCTGGCAGGGGCCGGGACGAAGGCGCGGCCGGTTGGGCGGGTGCTGCGGCCGGCAGTTTGGCCAAGAGCTGGTAATCGATCACCAGGGTTGTGGCGTCGGAGTCGCCGAAAAAGCTGGACTGTTTGAACGAATCAGGCCGCTTGGCCGCTTCTGGCGTAAACAGGACCTGGAGCCGGTCTAATCCGGTCCGGTCAGGAATTTGGCGGTTCGGCATGTTGATCGCATCGGGCCTCGTCGGCCGATGATGGTATTCCGCCAGCGTGAGATGCAAGGACAGGCCATGCACATAGAGACTTCCGGAAGTCGTCTCCGGCTCCGGACCGTACGGCGGCGACTCGGAAGACCCGACCGCGGCGCCCTCCCGTTCCTGGTATGCGATGGGGCTGACCAGATGGGAGACACGGAACCCCACTTGCTGCGAGGCGCGGGCTTGAGCCATGGCCTTGATCAGGGGCGGGGTGAGGAACGCGACCTCTTCGTCCGTGAACACCCGGGTCGGCTTGGGTTTGCCGTCGAAGAGGCCTTCGACCGTGCTCTTGTCCCCCACGACCTGGATCCCGCGCAACACCTGCGCGATCGTGGTTGCCGGCAGAGTGATAGGGTGGGCGGCCTGCAGGGCTTTATCCGGGAGAGCCTCCAAGTAGACGCGTCCCTGGTGGCTGTCGTAGACGATGATCTCCGGGCCGGCAGCCGACGCACAGCCGGCCGAAAACAAGCCGGTCAACACAGCGGTCGCCAGAGATAAGAAGGGCCGTGAGGGCCGATGCCGAAGACGTTGCATCATGCGAGCAGGGTTCGGGTTGGGCTCCGATTCAGTGGGCCGCAGTGTACCACAAAGACTGGGCCGGACAGAAAGAAAGAAGCGGGAAACAAATGGTTGACAGGACTCGGGTGGATTGGTATAAGTGGCACCCGATACACGTAGGCGCACGCGCGGCGGACAATGTCGTCCACGCTTTCGGCGTCGACAACGGTGAAGGACAATGGCGTCCTTTTGGTCCAAGGCGGACCGGAAGGGCGCTTTTTTTTGCCTTGAAGCCCTCCGGTCTCATTTTACATCGAACGATTTGGGGATACGGAGGAGGTCATGTTGAAGAGCGTTGGTATGTGGAGCGGCGCCAGTTTGACGTTGCTGGCCGTGGTGTTCATGGCGGGCGCCGCGCCTGCGTTCGCACAGGAAGCGAAAACAGATGGGCCGGCTGTTGAACAACAGGCCGAGCAGGCGCAAGGGGCCGGGCAGTTGATTCGAACAGAAACGGCCGGCACGCACCTCTGCGCCGGCTGCCTCTCGACTATCTATACCGAGGGCAGCAAGGGGAGCATCACTCCCTACGGGCGCGTCGAGCTGGATGCGATATACAGCAGCCGCAACAATAACCCTCTGGACCCGGGACAGTTCAACGGGTATGCCACGGCGGCAGGCAAGGGCAACAATGCCACCGCGACACTGAACCCGCGCTACAGCGTCTTCGGCATCCGGGCGGACCGGACTGACGGGAAACATTCGTTGACCGGCGTGGTCGAAGTGGACTTCTACGGACAGACGGACAACGCGGGCAACATTCCGCCCCGTCTCCGCCTGGCCTTCGTGAAGTACACGAACGACAAGACCAGCCTGACGGCCGGCATGGACTGGACGCCGATCATGTCCTTGCACCCGGACTTGATCGACTTTTCGATCATGGGCTACGGCGGAAACCTCTGGCAACGTCTGCCGCAAATCACCGTGCGGCACCAATTCAATCAGAACCTCGAGGGTTTGGTGACGGTCATGCGCTTCGAGCGCGGCCTGTCGGCCTGCTGCGGCAATACGCAAACCAGGCCCACGACGATCCCGTCGGGCCAGGTCGGCGGCGGCTCCACCAACGTCGCACCGTTCAACGACCCGGTGCAGAACCCCTATTATGGAGGCAGACTGGCCTACACCGGCACCGGCAACCTGCAAGGTTCGATGCTGGCGGCCAGCGTCGGCTACCGGTACTACCGGTCTGCCCCGATTACGGGCAGCGCGTTCCAGTCAGGCCGAGACATCAATTCGTACCTGTTCGGCGTCGAAGCGGTGCATCCGCTCACGAAGAACCTGAAATTCTCCGGCGAGATCGCCTATGGCCAGGCCATGGGAGTGGAGTTCTTCCGATTCAACCAGGAGTTGAACCTGACGACCGGCAAGCCGGTCCGGGCCCTGGTTGGTTGGGGCCAATTGTCCTATGCCCCGTCCCACTCGCCCAGCACCTTCCTGGTCGGCTATGGCTTCGACAATCCCAACAAGAACGACCTGAGCGGCAGCACGACGGGGGCGAACATCCAGTACCTCTCCAACCAACGGATGTATGCGACCTACGTCCGTCCGATCTGGGCCGACTTCTACTTCGGGGCGGAGTTCCAGAACCTCTGGACCCAATGGACCACCATGGAACGGTTCTCGGGCCAGCAGTACAACATGTCGGTGTGGTACAACTTTTGAGAGCGGTACGGGAGTCCTTGAGACTCACCTGAAAGGAGCGACAACCATGGCACCGATTTCCAAGAAGAACGATCAGCAAGCCGAGGGCGGAGACGTGACCGGGGAGTCCCGGCGCGATTTTCTGGTGAACAGCACGAGAGTGGCCGCTGGGCTTGGCGTCGCGGCCCTGCTGGGGGACCTGGGCAACTGGGCCCTCTCCTATGCGGCGGATAAAGAACCGATCAAGATCGGGGTGCTCCATTCCTTGAGCGGCACGATGGCGATCAGCGAAGTGTCCCTGCGCGACGTCGTCTTGATGGCGGTGGAGGAGATCAACGCCAAGGGCGGCGTGCTGGGCCGCAAGGTCCAGCCGGTGGTGGTGGACCCGGCGTCCAACTGGGACCTCTTCGCGGAGAAGGCCAAGCAGTTGCTGCTGGTGGATAAAGTGGCGGTGGTTTTCGGCTGCTGGACCTCGGTGAGCCGCAAGTCCGTGCTGCCGGTCTTCGAGAAAAACAACGGACTGCTGTTCTACCCGGTGCAGTATGAAGGGGAGGAGTGCTCCCACAACGTGTTCTACACGGGCGCGGCGGTCAACCAGCAGGCGGTGCCGGCCGTGGAATACCTGATGAGCAAGGAGGGGGGCGGGTTCAAGAAGTTCTACCTGCTCGGCACCGACTACGTGTACCCCCGCACGACAAACAAGATTCTGCGGGCCATGTTGCTGGCCAAGAAGGTGCCGGCGGCCAACATCATGGAAGAGTACACGCCGTTCCACCATCAGGACTATCAGACCATCGTCGGCAAGATCAAAAAGTTCTCCGCGGGGGGTGGGGCGGCCGTGATCAGCACGATCAACGGCGACAGCAATGTGCCCTTCTACAAGGAGTTCGCGAATCAAGGATTGCGGGCCGAGGACGCGCCGATCATGGCCTTCAGTGTGGCGGAGGACGAGCTGCGCGGGATGGACACGACCGCGCTGGTCGGGCACCTGGCGGCCTGGAACTACTACCAGAGCGTGGATACGCCGCAGAACAAGCAGTTCGTGGCCAACTTCAAGGCCTATTGCAAGAAGAACAATCTGCCGGACGGAGAGAAGCGGGTGACGGACGACCCGATCGAGGCGGCCTACTTCGGCGTCCATGTCTGGAAGCAGGCGGTCGAGAAAGCCGGCAAGACCGACGTGGATTCGGTGCGGAAGGCCGTGTACGGACAGAAGTTCCTGGCGCCGGGCGGCGAAATCAAGATGGACGAGGCCAACCATCATACGAACAAGCCGGTCTTGATCGGCGAGATTCTGAAGGACGGGCAGTTCAAGACGGTCTGGCGGTCCAAGGGACTGGTGAAGCCTGAGCCCTGGAGCGAATACACGAATCCGGACAAGGGGTGCGACTGGATCAGCCACCAGGGCACCTATCAGAAAAAAGCGTAAGCAGGGCTGAGGGCATCCGGGTGTGGCGCGGCAGTTTTTTGTCGCGCCACACCTATGTTGTGAGGCCGGCGCGAGAAGGATATGGCGCGAAAAAATATCGGAACGGGAAGGCCGTGGGAATCGAAAATAGGCTACTCGCGGGCCGTCCGGATCGGCGCGCAGGTGTTCGTGTCGGGGACCACGGGGACCGACGACGCGGGGCACATCGTCGGCCCGAATGACGCCTATGCGCAAACCGTCCAGATCCTCACGAAAATCGACAAGGCGCTGCAGGCGGTCGGTGCCCGGTTGCAGGATGTCGTGCGCACGCGGGTCTACCTGACGCGGATGGCAGATTGGGAAAGAGTTGGCAAGGCGCACGGGGAATTCTTCGGCGAGATTCGCCCTGCGGCGACGGTGCTGGAGGTCAGCCGCCTGATCGCCCCGGAGATGCTCGTGGAAATCGAGGCGGATGCGGTGATGGGTGCATTGCAGCCGGGATCGGGCGAGCCCGCATGAAGAAGATGTGGTGGATAGTGGCACTGGCCGTCTTGTGCGGCGGCGTCGCCGGCGTGCGGGCTGAGGAACCGGCTCTCACCGCTCCGTCGGCTGCGCCCGCCATGATTGAGGAGGCGCTCAAGGGCCTGGCCGGCGAGGATGCGGCGGTTCAAGAAGCGGCCGTCCAGACGTTGATTACCCGGGGCGACGCCGACCTTTTGCCGAGACTGGAAGCCATGCGGGCGGAGGGAGATCGCAGCCTGCGGATGGCGATCAAGCCGGTCCTGGATCTGCTCAAGAGCAAGACGAAATTGACGAGCCGGAAGGCGGAGGATCGGCGCTCGGCGGCGGCCGATTTGGCTGCGACCGGCAACCCGATGGCCCTGGTCTGGCTGGAGGCGGCGCTCCCGACCGAGCAGGATCGGTGGGTCCGCTACCAGATCGAAGAATCCATCAACCTGACCAAGCTGGCGGCCGACGATCCTGCCGTGAAGGCCGCCGCTGCATCCAGGTTGGGCGAGTTGCATAGTCAGAATGCCGTTCCGGCCTTGAAAGAACTGGCCGGCCCTTCGACAAGCCCTGGCCAAGCCCCTGCGGCAGACTCGGGAGAGCGGTCCCCGGAACAGGCCCTGGTCGCCAAGGCGGCCGCGGAAGCGATCGAGCGCATCGAAACATGGAGTAGCTGGACCAGCGCCATCGAGACTTTCTTTCGCGGCATCAGTTTGAGTTCGGTCCTGCTGCTGATGGCCCTGGGCCTGGCGATTATTTTCGGGCTGATGGGCGTGATCAACATGGCCCATGGCGAGTTTATGATGCTGGGAGCCTACGCCACGTTCTTGACTCAGGAGGGATTTAAAGCGTGGCTGCCTCCGGGCCTCTTCGACTATTATTTTCTGCTGGCCATGCCCTGTTCGTTCCTGGCGGCGGGCCTGTTCGGCCTGTTGCTGGAGGCGTCGCTGATCCGGTTCTTGTACGGCCGCCCGCTGGAAACCCTGCTGGCCACCTGGGGCGTCAGCCTGATCTTGATCCAAGGGGCCCGTGTGGTCTTCGGCGACCTGACCTCGGTCGTGGCGCCGAGCTGGCTCAGCGGAGGGATGCAGTTGATGGTCGGCGTGCAGCTCCCGTACAATCGCTTGTTCATCATCGCACTGGCGGCGGTCTGCGTGCTGGGCATCTACTTCCTGCTGTTCCGCACCGGCGTGGGATTGAGGGTCCGGGCCGTCATGCAGAACCGGAACATGAGCGCCTGCCTGGCGATTCCGACCCGCAAGGTGGATGCCTACACCTTCGCCTTCGGGTCCGGCCTCGCCGGGCTGGCCGGTTGCGCGCTCACGCTCATCGGTAATGTCGAGCCGGGCTTGGGGCAGAACTACATCGTGGACTCCTTCATGGTCGTGGTGACCGGCGGGGTGGGGAAGTTGGCGGGCACGATCGTGGCCTCGCTGGGGATCGGGGGCTTGAACAAGCTGTTGGAGCCGAGCTTCGGCGCGGTCTACGGTAAGGTGTTCATTCTGGTCCTGGTGATTTTGTTCCTCCAGTGGCGGCCCTCCGGGCTGTTCACGATCAAGGGACGTCACGTCGAGTCGTGATAAAGCTCTCAGCGGTCAGCCGTCAGCTTGAGTCCGACACCAAACGCTGAGAGCTGAGAGCCGAAGGCTGATAGCTCTGAAAGAAGTCGTGTGTCGGATATGAAGGAAGAATCAATAAACGGCGACAGTGGTATGCGGGGCGAAGGGTTCTCATTCTGGCTGGTCGGCTTTGTCCTGTTGATCGTCCTGCCTCTGTTGAACGTGTTGCCCGGAACGGATTCTCCGCTGCACGTGTCCGACTTCACCCTGAATCTCTTCGGCAAGTTCCTGGCCTTCGCCATCCTGGCGCTCGGGTTGGATCTGATCTGGGGCTACACGGGCATCCTGAGCCTCGGCCACGGCGTGTTCTTCGGCCTGGGGGCCTACGCGATCGGGATGCACATGATGCTCTCGATCGGGACCGAAAGCGTCTACGGCAGTGCGCTCCCGGATTTCATGGTCTGGAACCAGGTCAAGGAGCTGCCGCTGTTTTGGAAGCCGTTCTCCAGCGCCTGGCTCTCGGTGGCCGCGGCGATCCTGGTCCCGACGATCTTCGCCGCGATTTTCGGATTTCTCGCCTTCCGCAGCCGGATCAAAGGTGTGTACTTCTCGATCATCACCCAGGCTCTGGCCCTGTCGGCCTGGCTGGTCTTCAACCGGAACGAAACGAACCTGGGCGGCACCAACGGGTTGACCGACTTCAAGACCTTCTTCGGGTTCCGCCTGAGCGAACCGGGTACGCAGCGGACCCTCTATGTCGTGACGGTCTTCTTTCTGGGGGGCGCGTACCTGCTCTGTCGCTGGATCATCAAGTCCCGCACGGGCAAGGTGTTGGTGGCGATCCGGGACAGCGAGCAGCGGGTGCTCTTTTCCGGCTATTCCCCGGCCAACTACAAGCTGTTCGTGTTCGTCGTGTCGGCCGCCCTGGCCGGTCTGGCCGGGGCCCTCTATGTGCCGCAAGTGGGCATCATCACCCCGGCTCAAATCGGCGTGTTGCCGTCCATCGAGATGGTCATCTGGGTGGCGGTCGGCGGACGAGGGACCTTGGTGGGCGCGGTGCTGGGCGCGGTCGGTGTCAACCTGGGACGGAGCATTCTGACCAATCATTTCCCCGAACTCTGGCCGTTTTTTCTGGGCGGACTCTTTATCGCCGTTGTCTTGTTCTTTCCCGACGGCTGCGTCGGCCTGCTGCGGAAACTGGGCGGCGGCTGGTCGTCGCGGAAAGCCGGCGAGGGATTGGACAAGCCGCTCGCGACCTCCGAGCCGGGCTCCCGTTAACGTGGACATGCGATGAACGGAACCATCCAAGACGAAGAGCCGGCGCACGTCGCGACCGAGCGGGGCTCCATCATTTACCTCGAAGGAGTCACGGTCGACTTCGACGGGTTCAAGGCTCTCCGTGATCTCAACTTCATCGTCAATTACCACGAGCTGCGTGTGGTGATCGGGCCCAACGGGGCCGGCAAGACCACGTTGCTGGACGTGATCTCCGGCAAGGCCAAGCCCCAGTCCGGGCGCGTGATTTTCGGCAGGGACCAGGACTTGCTCCCCTTGCGCGAGAACCAGATCGCCGCCCTGGGCATCGGCCGCAAGTTCCAGACTCCGTCGGTCTTCGGCAACCTGACCGTCTGGGAAAACCTGGAGCTGTCGGTCAAGCGGGCCAGCAAGGGGGTCTTCGCCACCCTCTGGGCCAAGGCTACGAGGCAGGAGACCGAGCGGATCGAGTCGGGGCTGGTCACGATCGGGCTCAAGGACAAACGGGGGAGCAGGGCCGGAGCCCTCTCCCACGGCGAAAAGCAGTGGCTGGAGATCGGGATGGTGCTGCTGCAGGACCCGGCGCTCCTGCTGGTGGACGAGCCGGTGGCCGGTATGACGGATCAGGAGACCGAGCAGACGGGGCAGTTACTCCTGTCGCTCGCGGACAAGCATTCCATCATCGTCATCGAGCACGACATGGAGTTCGTGCGGCAGATCGCCCGCACGGTCACGGTGCTGCACGAAGGGACGGTGCTCTGCGAGGGGCCGGTGGAGAAAATCCAGTCCGATCCACGCGTGATGGAGATCTACCTGGGGCGAAAGAAGGACAAGAAAGAGGATGCTCCGGCTCGATAATCAGAACGTCTATTACGGCGAAAGCCACATCCTGCGGAACGTGTCGCTGGAGGTGGGGCCCGGGCAGGTCGTCTGCCTGATGGGCCGGAACGGCGTCGGCAAAACGACTCTGCTCAAGACCATCATGGGGCTCCTGAAGTCGCGGACCGGCAAAATGCAGTTCGGCGACGACGATATTGCGCACGAGTCTCCGGACCGGCGCGTGCGGCGGGGCATCGCCTATGTGCCGCAGGGACGCGAGATTTTTCCACACCTGACGGTCCGGGAGAATCTCCGATTGGGCTATGAAGCCGGTCCCTTGACTCAGAACGGCGGCTCGGAAAAGGCGGCCTACGACGAGGTCTTTTCCCTGTTTCCGGTCCTCGCGCAGATGCTGGAACGGGCCGGCGGGGTCTTGAGCGGCGGGCAGCAGCAGCAACTGGCCATCGGTCGGGCCTTGCTGTCCAAGCCCAAGCTGCTGCTCCTGGACGAGCCGACGGAAGGGATTCAGCCCTCCATCGTCGAGCAGATTGAAAACGTCATTGAAAGCTTCAAGGCAGAACGGCGCTTCGCGATCCTGTTGGTCGAACAGTACATGGAGTTTGCGGCGCGGCTGGCCGACACCTATGTGATTATGGCCAAAGGATCGGTGGTGGCGTCGGGGCGGGCATCGGAATTGAGCGAGGAACAGGTGAAGCAGCATTTGATCGTGTGAGGTGTGATGGGAGTGGGTCGGCAGGGTGGCCTTCTTGCTCGTGGAGGCCGCGCTTCAGAAAGTGCTCGCTCGATGCGCGCAACCTCGGTCTGCCGCCGCCTTGCCTAGAATCCTAGGCCTTCGCCCCAACCCAGGTTCTCCGGTCCCTTCCATTTCCTTCCTGCTTCAGGCAAGATTCGCCGCAGTGAGAGGAGGCCTGCCTGCGTCGAATCACCCTGTCTCGTCTGAGCGGTTTCCGTGTTGGGACGATCCTCTTTGCCTTGTGTGTTCAGGGGCAGCCAGGTTTCGTCCTGGCCTCGGACGAGCCGGCCAAGATTGAAGAGGGGAGGCGGGATGGTCAGGGGCGGCTGATCGTCTCCAAGACCCTCGGCATCTCGTTCTCCGGCTATCTGGAAGGCTCCTACACGCAAAACTTCAACAACCCCTCCAACGGCATCAACCAGCTGCGCATCTTCGACGTCAACGCGAACGAGTTCCGGCCGAACGTGGCCAAGTTCGTGCTCGACCGGGAGGCTGATGCGAACGGAACCGGCTGGGATCGGGCCGGCTTCCACGTCAAGTTCAACGCGGGCAAGGACTCAAAATTCATCGGGGGCACCAACATCAGTCCCTATGCGGATTTCCAGGAGTTCTACGTCCAGTATGTCCTGCCGGTGGGAACGGGCCTGGACATCAAAGCGGGCCGCATCAATACTTTGATCGGCTTCGAAGGCCTGGAGAGTCCGGAGAACCCGAACTACTCTCGGTCCTGGCTGTTCGGCCTGGGGCAACCCTTCACGACCTTCGGGGTGCGGGCTTCCTACAAGTTCAGCAAGCAGGTCTCGTTCTCGATCGGCGGGATCAATTCCATCACGTCGGCAACGAGCGACTCCACGAACAAACTGATGGTGGAATCGGCCCTGGTGCTGACGCCCACCGAACGATTCAAGGCGACGTTCTATGGGCTCTTCGGGCCGAGAGCGGGACAGACCCCGAAATCGGACGGCAATCGCCTGCTCAGCGGAGCCGTCCTCAGCTACCGGTTGACCGAGAAGGCTTCGCTGGTCCTGGAAGCTTATTACGCCAATCAGGAGCGGGCCAGCCAACTGAGCCGGGGAGGAAACGCCAGATGGGACGGGGTGGCCGGCTACGTGATCTATGACATGACGGAGCAATGGGGCGTCCGATTCCGGTCCGAGATCTTCGAGGATGCGGGCGGGTTCGTCTCCTGCAACGGGACCGCATCCTTCCCGAAGGCCAACGTCTGTTTCGGCGCGACGCCGCATCGGACATCGCGCGACGTGGCCCAGACCATCTGGGAGACCACCGGCACCCTCCAGTACCGTCCCATCGCGTCGCTCCTCACCCGCCTGGAGTACCGGTATGACAAGTCCAATCAGAATGTCTTCCAACTCGGTAATCGCGCGACCAGTTACCAGCCGACGCTGACATTGGACGTCGTCTATTTCTTCTAACCGTCCCGCCGGCGCAATAGGTTTTCTTCCGGCGTCGTCGCCTCGGTCGGCGCGATCGGCGTGAGCGATGTGAAGCCGCGCGCGGCCAGGAGCATGATCCAGGCGACGAACACGAAGGCGGAGCTGAGCACCGGCATGCCAGTCGGTTCCAGAAAGATACCCATCGAAGCCCACACCCGTGCCGTGACGAGGACGCCCAGGACCGTGTATAGGAACCCGGACCAGTTCAAAGCCAGGAAGAGTCCGCCGAGGGCCATGGCGGTCAAGGCCGCGTTGTAGCCGAAGAGCCCGTCGCGGATCGCATCGTCGTGCGCGCCGTAGATCACGGCGACCCCGACGGCGAGGGTCGAGCCCAGGAGGGCCATGCCGGCGCCGATCCTGCTGTTGATCGCGATGCCCACCAGGATGATCACGCCCGACACCCAATCGTCCTGGAAGAAGGTTTCCGCGATGCCGTTGGTAATCCCATAGAACCAGGTGCCCCACGTATAGTCCGGCCTCGGGCCGGTGAAATCGGCGGGGGAGGTGGGCTTGAGGGCGAAGGATACGTCGATGGTGCTGAATTGCAGGAGGGCGCCCAGGAACCACCAGCCGGAGAGGACGAAGGGCATGGTGAGGCCTGGCACCCTGTGCGGTCCCAACAGGGATCCGAACGCCGGGACGAGCACAGAGGTGAACGCTGCACTGACGACGATATAGGACCAGAGATACCAGTTGGGAACGTTCCCGTGGGCGAAGTCCTGACTGGTATAGGCGACCAGGGCCAGGGCGATCAGGGCGCCATTAAACCCGAACAGGCCGTCCTTGATCAGTCCCTTGTCGGCTTTGAAGCCAAGGGCGGTCAGGGTGGCGACGATCGTGCCGAACAGGCAGACCAGCCCGTAGATCCAGGAATTGTAGAAGATCGCCGCCAGGATCACCGCGCCGGAGAGCGGATTGTTCTGGAACACGACTTGGCCGATCCCGCGCAGCACCCAATCAACGAATCCACAGTACGGATGGTCCCGGAACCGGTCTTGGATTGGCCCCTGCGTCATCGCGGCTCCTTCGTGGCAGTCCTGCTGCGCCAAGGGTTCCCACTCTAGGTAATCGGCGGGGATGGGTCAAGAACTATGTGGTGATGTCACGCTGCTTGTGTAAAAGTATGACGGGTGCGCTGGGACCACTCCAGGTTAAACCGGTTGAAGATGGAGAAGACAATCCGCTCCACGCTCTGCACGTTCACAAAACACACCATCGGGCG
>Ga0233425_10000761_pt1 | contig 79777 bp, 77 predicted proteins | sample Watercolumn_Towu_2_FD_181712 | JGI IMG/M metagenome (GOLD analysis project Ga0233425, IMG submission 181712) | Freshwater microbial communities from Lake Towuti, South Sulawesi, Indonesia - Watercolumn_Towuti2014_140_MG | ecosystem: Environmental > Aquatic > Freshwater > Lake | place...
ACGTCCACATCTTGTAGCGCACCGGGTGCTTCGAGAAGTGCGTGATGCGGCCGCCGACGGCGTTGCGGCAGGAGTGGCACGACAGCGTGTAGAGCCACAGGGCCGCGGCGTTGGCGAACAGGATCAGGGTGCCGAGGCCGACGTAGCCCCACTGCCCCTGCGGCGTCTGCAGCGCCAGGATCGCGTCGATCGTCAGCACCACGTTGAGGATCAGCGCCAGGTAGAAGGCGTAGCGGTGGACGTTGTTGAGGATCAGCGGCAGACGGCGCTCGCCGGAGTACCCGCCGTGGGGCTCGGCCACCGCGCACGCGGGCGGCGACAGCCAGAACGAGCGGTAGTACGCCTTGCGGTAGTAGTAGCAGCTGAAGCGGAACGTCAGCGGGATCCAGGCGATGAGCAGGGCCGGCGAGAGCATCCACCACGAGATGGGGCCGCCGGGGTGCGCGCCCTCGACGCACGACGTCGCCAGGCAGGGCGAGTAGAACAGCGAGATGTACGGCGCCGAGTAGTAGTTGCTGCCGCTGAACACCCGCCATGCCGAGTAGACGACGAAGAAGGTGAGGGCCAGGAACGTCAGCAGGGGCTGGAGCCACCAGCGGTCCTTGCGCAGCGTCCTCGCGTCGATCTGAGCGCGTCCAGGAGAGTGGACACCGGTCGTAGCCATGCGGCTCCCTGCCCGATCCGAAGAGTGGGTCGATGTTCTGGGGCCGAGTGTGCCAGTGCCGCACCCCGCAGGACCGCCAGCCCCGGCAACCGGATCGGGGCGGTGACCCAAGCCACAGGCCGGGCCCCGTCGAGGGGTCCGGCTCGAGGCCGCACAGGGTGGAGACCGGGTCCCGGAACCCGCGGCCCGGGGCACGCCCGGTCCACCGATGAGAAGGGTGCTCCTGCGCGCGAGGGGCTGCCAACCGTTGCGGACGTGACATGGCTCTCACGGCGGCCCCACGTGCCGCTCACCGGGACGGCCGAGCGCCGAACGGGCCATCCGGCGCGGTCAGCGACGTGGGACACGCATCGGGGCCCGTCCCGCCGTACGGTTCAGCCGTGACTCCCCCGGCGGCGCTGCCCGGCCTCGGTGTCGACGTCGCGGCCCTCGGGCGCGATGCCGTCGACCTCGCGGCCCGGATCATCCGGATCGACTCCACCAACGGCAACGAGACCGCGGTCGCGGAGGTCCTCGCCGAGCACCTCGAGGGGTGCGGGGCGGAGGTCGAGCTCGTCGCCCGCGACCCCCGCCGGGCCAACCTCGTGGCCCGGCTGCGCGGCTCCGGAGGCGGGCCGTCGCTGGCGCTCGTGGGCCACACCGACGTCGTCCCCGCCGACGCCCGCGACTGGGCGCACCCGCCGTTCTCCGGCCTCGTCGACGACGACGGCTACCTGTGGGGCCGCGGGGCCGTCGACATGAAGAACGAGGTGGCTGCGCGGACCGCCGCGTTCGCGGCGCTGGGCCGCAGCGGCTGGCGGGGCGCCGGCGACCTCCTGCTCGTCATGGTGGCCGACGAGGAGGACGGCAGCGCCGAGGTCGGCATGAACTGGCTCGTGCACGAGCGCCGCGACATCGCCGCCGACTACGCGCTCAACGAGGGCGGCGGCGTGCGCCTGCGCCTGCGCGACGGCCGGCTCATGGTCGAGGTCGCCGTCGGCGAGAAGGGCACCTGCCCCGTGCTCGTCGAGGCGCTCGGTGAGGCCGGCCACGCCTCGGTGCCGGGGCTGGGCAGCAACGCCGTCCCCGTGCTCGGCCAGCTGCTCGCCCGGCTCGGCCGGGGCGACGGCGAGCTGCGCGGGCACCCGGTCGTCGTCGCGATGCTCGACACGCTGCTCGGCGAGGGGTCGGTCGACCGCCTCGGCCTCGAGGGCGCCGTCGCCGAGGCGGCGCTCATCGACGACTACCTCGCCGTGGGAGTCCCGGCCCTCGCGGCGACGACGATGGCGCCGACCATGCTCCACGGCTCCGCGGCCCGCAACGTGATGCCGGCGCGGGCCGGCGTCGAGCTCGACTGCCGCACCCTGCCCGGCACCACCGAGGACGAGGTGCTCGACGCCGTGCGCCGGGCCCTCGGCGACGACCTGCCCTACGCGCTGTCGCTGGCCGAGCCGGCCGTGCACGGCAACGCCAGCGAGCCCGGCGGCCCGCTGTGGGACGTCGTCAGCCGGTTCTGCTCCGAGCGCGTGGGCGGCACCGCGCTGCCGACGATGTGCACCGGCTTCACCGACTCCGTCTACCTGCGCCGCGAGTTCGGCACGGTCGCGTTCGGCTTCAGCCCGTACGCCTCGACGCCGCAGGACGTCCTCGAGTCGGGCTACCACAACAAGGACGAGCGGGTGCATGTCGACGACATCGCCCTCGCGGCCGAGTTCCACGCCGAGGCGGCCGTCGCGCTGCTGGGCTGAGAGCCCGCGGCGGGCCTCAGGCGCCGTCGAGCGGGTGCAGGAACAGCCCGCTGGCCAGCTTCGGCTCGAACCACGTCGACTTGGGCGGCATCACTTCGCCGCGGTCGGCCACCGCGAGCAGCTCCTCGGTGGACGTCGGGAACAGCGTGAAGCCGGCCGCGGAGCGGCCCTCGGCGACGAGCCGGTCGATCTCGCCCGGGCCGCGGATGCCGCCGACGAACGCGATGCGCGCGTCGGTGCGCGGGTCGCCGATGCCGAGCAGCGGGCCGAGCACCCGCTCCTGCAGCAGCGACACGTCGAGCCGGGCGAGCGGGTCGGACTCGTCGACGGCGCCGTCGGGCAGGGCGAGGGTGTACCAGCCCGACGCCAGCCGCAGCCCGAAGGTGTGGCGGCGCTCCGGCGTCACCGGCCCGTCGGCGGGCGCGACGTCGAACCCCTCCCGCAGCGCCGCGAGCAGGCCCTCCTCGTCGAGGCCGTGCAGGTCGGCGACGACGCGGTTGTAGGCCATCACGTGGACGTCGTCGAGCGGGAAGGTCACCGCGAGGAAGGCGTCGTGGCCCCCGGGGGCGCCGGCGCGCAGCGCGTGCACGCGGCTCGCCGCGGCGCTGCGGTGGTGGCCGTCGGCGACGTAGAGGTCGCCCGCCTCGGCGAACGCCGAGCGCAGCGCCGCCACCTCGTCAGGGTCGTCGACGACCCACAGCGTGTGGCGCACGCCGTCGCGCGAGACGAGGTCGGTGCGCGGCTCCCGTCCGACGACCGCCGCGACGGCGTCGTCGACCGCGGCCGAGCGGCGCGACAGCAGGAACACCGGCTCGTCCTGGGCGTCGAGCGCGTCGATGTGGCGCACCCGGTCGAGCTCCTTGTCGGGGCGGGTGTGCTCGTGGGTGCGCACCCGCTTCTCGTCGTAGTCGGCGACCGCGACCACCGCCACCACGCCGGTCTGCACGACCTCGCCCATCACCTGGCGGTAGACGGAGTACGTCGGGACTGCGTCGCGCACGAGGACGCCGTCGGCGACGAAGGAGCCGAGCGTGGCCCGGCCGAGGGCGTAGACGTCGTCGCCGTGCGGGTCGGCGTCGTCCGGCAGGTCGATCTCCGGCCGGGACACCCGCAGGAACGACACCGGGTCGCCGGCCGCCCAGGCGCGGGCCTCGACGGTGTCGACGACGTCGTAGGGCGGCGAGACCACCCGCTCCTCGAGGCCAGGGGCGGGGCGCAGCGCGCGGAACGGTCGGACGTCGGCCATGGGTCGACCCTAGGACGGGCGCAGGTCAGACGGCGGCCCGAGCGGCGGCCGCCGCCTCGGGGTCGCGGTCGCGGAGGCGCCAGCCGGTGACGATGAGCAGCTGCGCCGCGCAGTAGGTGACCATGACGACCACCCCGCGCAGCGGTATCTCGATGCCGGCAGCGCCCACGCCGATGAGCAGGTCCGACACGAGGAACAGCACGCCGCCGACACCGATGCGGCGGCTGCCCGTGGCCACGGCGAGCGCCGCCATCGAGAACAGCGCCACGGAGTAGACGGCGATCGGCCAGCGCAGGGCGCCCAGCATCGGGCCGAGCAGCAGGTTGAGCGCGAGCCACAGCACGGCCCAGCCGGCCAGCATGGCGGGCCGGGCCCGCAGCGCACGGGCCGCGCCGAAGCCGACGAACCCGGCGATGTAGCAGAGCTGCATGCCGAGGAAGGCCGCCATGCCCGCGAGGAACGCGACGGTGCCCGACAGGCTCAGCAGCACGTCGCCGAGCAGCGCGAGCGCGAGTCCGCCGAGCAGCAGCCGCGGCGGGCGTCCCGACCACGCCAGCCACGCCCAGAGGATCAGGGTGCCGACGATGAACGGCTTGGTGGCGGTCTCGAGCCAGTAGCTGCCGATGGCCCCGGCCGCGATGTTGGCCGCGGAGACGGCGACGAACGCGACGAGCGGGCCGCGGGGTGCGGGCAGGGCGGGGTCGGGCACGGTCGCTCCTGGGTCGGGTGGGCACACCCTAGGCCCGCCCCCGGACCAGGGCTGCGCGTCTGCCGCCTCCGCCGCGTCAGCCCCGCGCCGCGCGCAGGGCCGCCACGAACGCGTCGACCGGCGTGCCGCCGATGATCTCGCCGATGAGCGGCAGGTCGAGGTCGTCGACGGCCTTGAACCGCACGCACGACTTGCCCATGTCGAGCTTCTTGCCGCCGGCCCACCGCGCCCGCATCTCCTCCTCGCTCACCCGGCCGGCCGCCGAGTACACGCTCATGAGGTAGAGGGAGCTGTAGTTCTTCTGCGCGGCGAGCGACGCGTAGGCCGCGGGCTGCTTGTTGTAGGTGTCGGGGTAGACCTCGAGCGGGACGACCCACGAGATCATCCCGTACTGCATCGTCTCGACGTAGCCGTCGGGCAGGTGGTCGTCGACCAGCTGCCGCACCGCCTGCAGCACCGCCGCCCGCTCGGGCTCGAGGCCTGCCAGGTACTCGTCCGGGCTCTGCGCCCCTGATGCCGCCATGCCGCCCCTCCTCGCTGGCCGACGGGCCCGTTGCCCGACGGGCCCATCCTCGCTGCCGGGTCAGACGCCCGGCGTCGCCTCGATCCGTCCGGCCGCGATCGCCCCCACGAGCGCCGCGTGGTCCTGCCGGTTCTGCTCGGCGTAGGCGAACGCGAACTGCGTGAGCGCGTCGTCGAGGCGCCGGCTCGTGCCGCAGTACGACGCGATCGCGACCCGGTCTCCCGAGCGCGCATGGGCGCGGGCGAGGGTCCACGCGCACACCTCGCCGTAGACGCGCATCTGGTTGGCCGTGATGGTCGAGGTGTCGATGCCGCCCTTGCCGTCGCGCAGCTGCCGCACGTAGAAGTCGCGCGGCTGCCCGTCCATCCCGTGCCCGTGGTACCAGCCGAGGAAGATGTCGCTCGACGCCTGCATGAGCCGCTGGCCGACGACGACGCGGTGTCCGTGGCCGTCGAAGCCCGAGGCGCCGAGATGGCGCTCGAGCACCGACTCCTGCGCCTGCTTCACCTGCAGCACCAGCGGGTCGTGCTCGTCGTGGCCGAGCATGAGCACGATCCACGCGCGCGTCCCGACGCTGCCCACGCCGACCACCTTGCGGGCGAGGTCGACGTAGCGGTACGTCGAGGCCAGGTGCCGCCGGTCCTCCGACAGCGAGAGCAGGTAGTCGCCGAGGACCCGCATCGCCTGCGCGTGCACGTCGATGCCGGCGAGCTCGGGCAGCTCGTCGGCGCGGACGACCAGCGGCGGCTGCGAGCGGAAGCGTGGGCCGTCCTCGGTCTGCTCGGTGAGCCGCTGGAAGGCCTGCAGGTTGTCGCGCGATGCGAACTTCGCCGTGCGCTTCTCGGCCTTGCGCGCGAACCCGGGCGCGATGCGCGAGCGCCACGCCTCCATGAGCTGCTCGACCTCGAGGTGGGAGTACCAGAGGGCGAGGTTGTCCATCGTCGCGAACGTCGACATCGACGTCCGGTACGAGCCGACGGTGTCGCGCGTGATCGCGACGATCTCGTCCTCGGTGTAGCCGTTCTCCTGGCCGGCGATGACGAGCGAGGCCACGAGCCGCTTGAGGTCCCACTCCCAGGGGCCGGGCAGCGTCTCGTCGAAGTCGTTGAGGTCGAAGACGAGCCGGCGCTCGGGCGACTTGTAGATCCCGAAGTTGAGCAGGTGGGCGTCGCCGCAGATCTGCGCCGCGATGCCGGTGCTCTCGTCGGCTGCGAGGTCCTCGGCCATGACGGCGGCGGCGCCGCGGTAGAACGCGAACGGCGAGCTGGCCATGCGGCCGTAGCGGATGGGCACCAGCTCGGGGATCCGCGTGGCCGACTGCTCCTCGAGGATCTCCACGGGGTCGCGCCGCGACGGCGAGGGGCGCCAGTCGCCGTGCGACGAGCGCGGCACGCGCTTGCGCACCGCGCGGCCCTGCTCGACGCGGTCCTCGACAGGTGCGCGCTCCCGGCGCGCGTCGCTCAGCGCTGCAGTTCCCATGCCCGCACTCCCCCCACGATCCCCGCCGAGTTCGGGACGACGACGACGTCGTCGCCCATGGATGCCAGCACCTCGGGCGTGATCACCCGGGCGTTGCCCCCGCCGATGTAGAGCCGGTCCCACACGAAGACCGGCCGCAGCGCCTCGACGACGCGGCGCACGCGGCGCGACCAGAACGCCGGGCCGAGCCGCTTGCGCTCCTTGTCGCCGATGTAGGTGTCGTACGACAGGCCCCAGCGCACCGGCGCCTGCGACAGCTCGAGGTGCGGCGCGAGCCGCAGGCCGTCGAAGAGCGCGCAGCCCAGGCCGGTGCCGAGGGTGAGCACCAGCTCCAGCCCCACACCGGTGACGACGCCGGCGCCGTGCACCTCCGCGTCGTTGAGCACGAGGGCGGGCACGCCGAGCCGATCGGCGATCGCCGACTGGGCGTCGAAGCCGTGCCACTGGTCGACGAGCTCGGGCACCGCCCTGCTCCGCGGCCCGGACTCGGTGACGTAGTGGGGCGTCACGATGACGACGCCGTGGCGGATCATCCCCGGCACGCCGACGGTGGCGCGATCGGCGTGCGGCAGCTGGGCGGCGAGGTCGGCGATGGTCGCGAGGAACCGCTCGGTCGACAGCGGGTACGGCGTCGGCACGCGGACCTGCTTGGCCCGCATCGTGCCGACCTCGTCGAGCACCGAGGCCTTGATCCCGGTGCCGCCGCAGTCGACGGCCAGCGTCGTCGTCATGCAGCGGAGTCTGCCGGGTCGCCCGCCCGCGCGCGGCCCGACCCGCGGACCGGACGGCTCTCGTACAGGTGTTCGATCCCGTGCTAGCGTCGGCGCATGAGCCTGCTCGGCGTGCAGCCCTCGCTGCTCGACGTCGCGGCGCCCACCCGGCTCGGGCCGCTGGCGGGCCGCGTGCGCCGCACACTGCTCGACCGCGGCGCGTGGGTCGACCACCTGCCCGGCTGGGTCGAGGGCTCCGACGCCGTGCTCGACACGCTGCTCGCCGAGGTGCCGTGGCGCAGCGAGCGCCGGCGGATGTACGACCGCGTCGTCGACGTGCCGCGCCTCGTGGCGTGGTGCTCCGACGCCGACCGGCTCCCCCACCCCGTGCTGGTCGAGGCCCGCGCGGTGCTGTCGGCGTACTACGAGCCCGAGCTCGGCGAGCCGTTCGTCAGCGCCGGCTGCTGCCTCTACCGCGACGGACGCGACTCGGTGGCCTGGCACGGCGACACGATCGGCCGCGGGTCGAGCCAGGACACGATGGTGGCGATCCTGTCGTTCGGCTCGCCGCGCACCCTGGCGCTGCGCCCCCGCGGCGGCGGCGCCACCGCGCTCGAGCTCGCGCTCGGCCACGGCGACCTCGTGGTGATGGGCGGCTCGTGCCAGCGCACGTGGGAGCACGCGGTGCCCAAGACCGCGCGGGCCGTCGGGCCCCGGGTCAGCGTGCAGCTGCGCCCCGCCGGCGTCGCGTAGACGCCGACGGGGCGCGAGCCTCGTGCGGGTGGGCCGTCAGCCGAGGTGGACGACCGGGGCGGCCTCGTCCTCGTCGTCCTCGGCGGCGGCGCTCTTGCCGATGCGCAGGAACACCGCGGTGATCACCAGGGCGGCGAGCAGGAACACCGAGCCCACGCGGAAGGCGGCGGTGTAGCCCGCCGTCAGCGCCTCGGCCTGGTCGGCCGGCGTGGGCTGGCCGGGGTTGGCCACGAACCACGCCGTGGTGGCGGCGACGGCGATCGTGTTGAGCAGCGCCGTGCCGACCGAGCCGCCCACCTGCTGGGTGGTGTTGAGCACCGCCGAGGCGACGCCGGCGTCGGCCGGGCCGATGCCGTGCAGCGCCGTGGTCGAGATCGGGATGAACACGTGCGCCATCGAGACGCTGATGACCACCATCGGCAGCAGCACGTGCAGCCAGTAGTTCGAGTCGGGCTCCAGCGTCGAGAGCCAGAGCAGCCCGAGCGCGGCGCCGGCCAGGCCCGGGAGCATGAGCGGCTTGGGGCCGGTGCGCGGCAGCAGGTTCGACGCGATGCCCGCGCCGAGGATGATGCCGACGCTGAACGGCAGGAAGGCGAAGCCGGCCACGACCGGCGTCATGCCCTTGACGACCTGCAGGTAGAGGCCGAGGAACAGGAACATCGCGAACATGCCGACGCCGACGACGAGGTTGACCGCGTAGCTCGTGCCGCGGTTGCGATCGCGCAGGATCCGCAGCGGCAGGAGCGGGTTGGACACCCGGCTCTCGATGACGAAGAACGCGACCAGCAAGACTGCCGCCGCCGCGAAGAGCAGCAGGGTCTCGGGGTCGGTCCAGTGCGAGGTGTCCTGGAAGCCGTGCGGCGCGGCCTTGGTGAAGCCGTAGACCAGCGCGAGCAGGCCGAGGGTGGCGGTGATGGCGCCGGCGATGTCGTAGGAGCCGTGGTTGGGCGCCTTGCTCTCGCGGACGAACGGCACCGCGAGGGCCGCGGCGGCGATGGCGATCGGCACGTTGACGAACAGGCACCAGCGCCACGAGAGGTACTCGGTGAGGACGCCGCCGAGCAGCAGGCCGACGGCGGCGCCGCCGCCGGAGATCGCGCCGTAGACGCCGAAGGCCTTGGCGCGCTCCTTCGGCTCGTGGAAGGTGACCGTGATGAGCGAGAGCGCCGCCGGTGCGAGGAGCGCGGCGAACAGGCCCTGCAGGGCGCGCGCGCCGAAGAGCATCGCGGGGTTCATCGCGAGGCCGCCGAGGGCGGAGGCGAGCGCGAAGCCGAGCAGGCCGACGATGAAGATGCGCTTGCGGCCCACGTAGTCGGCGATGCGGCCGCCGAGCAGCAGGAAGCCGCCGAAGGCCAGCGTGTAGGCGGTGATGACCCACTGCTGGTCGGCGTCGCTGATGCCCAGCGCCTCCTTGGCGGTGGGGAGCGCCAGGTTCACGATCGAGGCGTCGAGGACGACCATGAGCGCGCTGATGCCGATGACGAGCAGGGCGCGCCAGCGGTTGGGATCGGGCGGGCCGTAGTCGTGGTGGGCCGGCTCGGGCGCGGCAGCGCCCCCGGCGGGGGCCGCGTCGGCGGCGGTGGTGCGGTCGGACATGGAAGGCCCCTGTTCTCGTTCCTGCGGCGCCGCATCCCGCGACGGCGCGTCGTGCTGGGCCTCGCCACGACCCCCGACGGACTCCGGCCCAACCTCGTGGGCGGACCGGCGTATTCCCGCGCCCGGCGGCGGCGCAGGATCCGTACCCCCCGCGGCGCCCGGTGCGGCGCCGACAGGCGCCCCAGCCTGCCGGGCACCTCCGACAGCGGTCTTCTCCATTTGTGCCCGCCGCTAGCGTGGCCCGCGTGACCACTGCCCCCGCGGCCCTCGAGCGCGTCCGCGCGACGCGCTACGTGCTCGCCCTGCGCGAGGGCGGGTCGCTGCCCGGCGTCGTCGAGGCCGACGACCTCGGCACCTATGTCGTGAAGTTCCGCGGCGCCGGCCAGGGCCGGCTCGCCCTCGTGGCCGAGGTGGTGGCCGGCGAGCTCGGCCGGCGGCTCGGCCTGCCGGTGCCCGACCTCGTCCTCATGGATCTCGACCCGGCGCTGGCCAGCGCCGAGCCCGACGAGGAGGTGCAGGACCTGCTCAAGGCGTCGGGCGGCCTCAACCTCGGCATGGACTTCCTGCCCGGGGCGCTCGGCATCGAGCGGCCCGACGGCGTCGACCCCAGCCTCGCGGCCCGCGTCGTCTGGTTCGACGGCCTCGTGCTCAACGTCGACCGCACCTGGCGCAACCCCAACCTGCTGCGCTGGCACGGCTCGCCCTGGCTCATCGACCACGGCGCCTCGCTCTACTTCCACCACGACTGGGCCTCCGCCGGCACCGCTGCCACCCGCCAGCTGCCCGGCGGCAAGGAGCACGTCCTGCTCCCCGTCGCCGGCCCGCTGACCGCGGCCTCCGACGAGCTCGGCCCGCGGGTGGCCCGCGAGCTGCTCGCCGAGGTGCTCGACCTCGTGCCCGACGAGTGGCTGGTCGACGAGGGCACCACCGGCCCGGCCACGTCCGAGGCCGCGCGTGCGGCGTACGTCGACGTCCTGGCGGCCCGCGCCGCCGACCCGTCCCCGTGGCTCGACCCGCTGGAGGCCTCCCGTGCCGCACGCGTATGAGTGGGCGGTCCTGCGGGCGGTCCCGCGGGTCGAACGCTGCGAGTTCGTCAACGTCGGCGTCGTCGTCTACTGCCAAGCGCTGGGCTTCCTCAGCTGCGCCCTGGCCGACGACCTCGGCCGCGCCGCCGCCCTCGACCCCGGCCTCGACCTCGAGGGCCTGCGCGCCCACCTCGACGGGATCAGGGCCGTCTGCGAGGGCGACGAGTCGGCCGGTGCCAACGGCCGCCGGTCGCCGGGCGAGCGGTTCCGCTGGCTGATCGCGCCCCGCAGCACCGTCGTCCAGCCGTCCCCCGTGCACACAGGGCTGACCGACGACCCCGCCGCCGAGCTGGCCGACCTGGCTCGACGGATGGTCGACCCGCTCGGCTAGTCTTCCGCCCATGGCCGAGCACGCTCACGACGAGCACACCGCCCACAAGCAGAGCCCTGTCGCCGCGTCGATCGTCGGCCTGCTCATCGCCGCGTTCTTCGGGTGGGTCTTCGCCACGCTCAACAGCGGCGCCTGGGAGACCGGCGTCATCATCGCGACCGCCATCCTGGCCGCGCACACGCTCTGGTCGATCTGGGTCACCGACAACCGCGACCTGTAGGCCGCGAGCGGCTCAGCCGCCGTCGGGCCCCTCGGGGGCCTGCGCCTCCGCGGGCCGCGTCGCCGTCGCCGACCCGCCGCCCGTCCGCCGCTTCTCGCTGTCGGCGAGGCGCGCCAGGTAGGCGTTGTACTCCGCGAGCTCGTCGCGCCCCTTGCCCGTCGCCGCGGCCCGGTCCTGGGCGCGGTCTGTGCGGCGCGCCTCGCGCTCGTCGCTGCGCACCCACTGCACGAAGATCGCGATCATCACCAGGACGACGGGGATCTCCCCGAGCGCCCAGGCCAGGCTCGCGCCGAGCTGCTGGTCGGCCATGAGGTCCATCGCGTAGGGCCTCTGCAGCCCGAGGTACCAGTCCTCGGCGATGACGGCGTTGCTCGCCAGCACCGCGATGTTGAAGAACGAGTGCAGCGGGATGACCACGAGCAGGATCACCACGCGCACGATGTACGGCGGCCGGTTGGGGCCAGGGTCGACGCCGATGAGGCTCCAGAAGAACAGCGAGCCCGCCAGCAGGAAGTGGACCCCCATGAAGATGTGGCCCCAGTGGCTGCTCATGAAGATCGGGAACAGCTCGGTGAAGTACAGGACGTAGAAGCTGCCCACGAAGATGACCGACGCGACGACGGCGTTGGACACGATCCGCACGTAGCGCGAGTGGATGAACTGGGTGAGCCACTCGCGCGGCCCGACCTGGTCGCGGCCACGGGGCAGGGTCCGCAGGGCGAGGGTCACCGGCGCGCCGAGCACCAGGAAGATCGGCACGATCATGCTCAGCACCATGTGCTGCACCATGTGCACGCTGAACATGACGTGCGCGTACGTGCCCATGCCGAGGTTGGTCGCGGCGATGAGCAGCCCGGCGCCGATGTACCAGAGGATGCTGCGGCTGATCGGCCAGCGATCGCCCTCGCGGCGCATGACGTGGGTGCCGGTCGCGTAGAGCGCGATCATGAGCAGGCCGACGGTGAGCCAGAAGCCGTCGAGGCGCATCTCGCCGAAGAGCAGCCGGCCCAGGGTGGGCTCGGGCGGCAGGTCGAAGCCGAGCAGGATGCGCGCCGGCGAGAGCGCATCGACCGGCACCTCGCCGCTCACCGGCGGCGGGGTGCGCGCCAGCGCGACGGCGACGCCGATCGTGCCCGCCATCACCAGCACCTCGGTGGCGGCCAGGCGCACGAAGCCCTTGCGGGCGCCGTCGCCCGACAGCTGCGGGATCACCTTCCGGCGCTGGTGGACGCCGAACGCCGCGAGCACGCAGATGAGCACCACCTTGAGCAGCACGAGCCGGCCGTAGGACGTGGTGACGAGCTCCGACGGCGAGGCGACGCGCACCACCGCGTTGGCCAGGCCGGAGAGCGCGAGCGCGATGGCCGACCACAGCGCGAGCCGGCTGAACCGCGGCACGGCCACGGGCAGCGGGCGCCGGTCGCTGATGCCGACGAGCACCAGGCCGACGAGCCCGCCCACCCACAGCGCCGCGGTGACGACGTGCACCATGAGCGCCGAGACGGCCAGCGTGTGCTGGTCGGAGGTGCCGGCGTGGGAGGTGAGCGTCGGCGGCAGCAGCGCGGCCACGGCGAGCAGCCCGACGAGGCCGGCGCCCGTGGTCGTGCGGATGCGCCCGGCGGACAGCACCACCCACAGCAGCAGGAGCATCTGCACCAGGAGGGCGCGGCCCACGTCGATCTGCTGCAGGAAGCTCCACACCAGCGACGGGTCGGCCACCGAGGCCATCGGCAGCGCCAGGATGTCCGACAGCGTCAGCAGCACCGACGCCGCGACGCACACCAGCCAGACCAGCGCCGACCAGCGGGCCGCGCGCGTCCAGGCCAGCCGGGCGCCGCGCAGCAGGCCGTCGCGGGCCGGCACCAGCACCGCGCCGGTCAGCAGCAGCCCCACGGTGAGCGCCGCCGACAGGTCGGTCAGCACGCGGACGACGGGGATCGCCCACAGCGTGCCCATCCCGGGGTCGGGCAGGCCCTCGGGCGACGCCGCCGGGCGGCCGTCGCCGGACCAGAGCAGGCCCAGCGCGACCGCCACGGCGATGACCGCGGCGGGGACGAGGACGCCGGACGGGCGGAGGGGCGAGCCCTCCGCCGTCGTGCGTGCCGGCGCCTCGGTGGTCGTCACGAGGACGAGCCTCCCCTGCCCCGCAGGCCGAGCGCCACCGCAACGCCGGCGGCGACGACGAGCAGGCCGCCGAGGATCCACGGCACGGGGCTCGACGTCGACGAGCTGTCGGCCGCCAGCGTGGTCGAGGGCTCGGGCTGCGCGGGCGAGGCAGAGGTCGCCGACGCGGACGGCGACGACGGCTCGGCGGACGAGGACGCGGGCTCGGGCGACGACGACGTCGGGCTGGCCGACGGTGTCGGCGAGGCGACCGCCTCCACGCTGAAGGCGAACGTGCCCGACACGGGGTGGCCGTCGCCGGACACCACGCGCCAGGCCACCTTCACCGCACCGGGCGCGGTGGCAGGCGCGAGGGCCTGGGTGACGGTGACGCCGTCGACGACCGGCTTGCCGGTGGCGAGCTTGGCACCGGCGGAGTCGGTGACGACCACGGCGGCGCCGAGGTCCTCCACCTCCTCGCCGAAGGTGAGGACGATCTCGGCGGGGGCCTCGGCGAGGACGGCACCGTCCTTCGGGGAGGTCGACAGGATCTCGTCATGGGCGGACGCCGGAGCGAGGCCGGCCAGGCCGAGCGGGAGGGCGAGCAGGCACGCCGCGGCGGCGCGCAGGAGCAAGGGACGCATGGAGGGGCCTCTCGGGAGATGGGGACGGTCGGCGGGAGCGCGCCCGGCCGTCCCGGCGCCGAAGGAAGCGGGGGTCAGGCGGGCGCGGGCAGCGCCGGCGGTCCGCGCCGCGACCAGGCCCGGGCGCCGTCGACCGAGGAGAGGACGTCGACCACCGCGGCGGCGAGCGGGCGCGACGACGCCGGCAGCGACAACGACGCCGCAGCGCGACGGCAGTGTGCGGCGGCGTCGAGCCCGAGGACGGCACCCTCGATCGCGGCCAGGAGCAGGGCGGCGGCAGCCGCGGCGACCAGGTGGCCGAGCAGCATCCGCGCGTCGAGCGCGGCGTGGTCGTGCGCGGCGTGCGCCGGCAGCGCCGCGGCGCCAGTCCCGAGCGACGACGACGGCGAGGTGAGCCAGGCGGCGCCGTGGACGGCGGCTTGGGCGCCCAGCAGCACAGCGAGCAGGCGCCCGGCGGTCCACCGGCTGCGTGAGGCGATGACCGTCCCGGCGAGCACCAGCGCAGCGGCGGCGTACGACGCCGCGTCGGGGGCGCCCCCGCCGAGGCCGTGGCCGGCGAGGGCCAGCCCGCCCGCGACGGCGCCGACGACGGCCCCGCGCGCGACGCGCAGGGGGCGCCGCGGCTCGGCCGCGCGGGCGTGGGACATGCCCGCCATCGTAGGCGGCCTCCCCCGCGCCGCCTCCGGACCTCTCGGTTGGCTCACGCCGTTCGACTCCCGAGGGCGCCGGGCCCGACAATGGCCGGGCGCGCCGTGAGGCGCGCGCGAGCATGCACCCGGAGCGAGGGACGACCCTGATGGACGACAGCCAGGCCGCCACGGTCAACCGTGCACGGCTCGACTCGCTGGTCGACGAGATCGGCGACCGCGACATCGTGCGCCAGGCCGTGCAGAGCTTCCTCGACGAGCTCGTCGAGCGGCTGCAGGCCATCCGCACCGCCATCGCGGGCGGCGACCCCGACGTCATCCGCCGCGACGCGCACGCCCTCGGCTCCCCCGCGGCCATGCTCGGTGCCACCGAGGTCACCCGGGTGTGCCGCACCATGGAGGCCGAGAACACGTCCGGCGACGGCGTGCTGGTGCCGCTCATGACCGAGCTCGACTCGGTGGCCGCCCGCACGGTCAGCGAGCTGCGCGGCTACCTCGAGGCCGAGTCCGCGGTCTGATCCCCGGCGGGCGCGGCGGCCGCGGCTGCCGGCGCCGAGTCCGGCTCGAGCCAGCGCTTCACCATGTGCGACAGGTCGTCGAGGCTGAACGGCTTGCTCAGGTAGTCGACCATCCCGGCATCCCGGCAGGCGTCGCGCTCCGCCTGGCCGACGTGCGCCGTCAGAGCCACGATCGGCACGTCGGCCGAGGTCGCACCCTCGCCGGACGTGCGCCACGACCGCGTCGCCTCGCGCCCGTCCATGCCCGGCATCTGCACATCCATGAGCACGAGCCCGTACGACGTCGTGCGCATCGCGTCGATCGCGGCCTCGCCGCTGTCGACGACATCCGTGGCGACGCCGAGCTTGCCGAGCATCGCCTTCGCGAGCATGCGGTTGACGTCGTTGTCGTCGACGAGCAGCACGCGCATGCTCCGGTCGTGGCTCATCGACGGGACGTGGACCGGGGCCTGCACCCGCAGCCGCGCCGAGGTGCCGCCGCCCGCCACGCGCGCCACGTCGACCGTGCCGCCGAGGGCCGCGGCGAGGCGCCCGACCTGCGCGAGCCCGCTCGCCCCTGAGGGCCGGCCCGACTGGTCCCAGGTGTAGCCGCTGCCGAAGTCGCGCACCTCGAGCACGACCGCCTGGTCCTCGAGGTAGGCGTTGAGCTCGACCGTCCGCGAGCCGGAGTGCGCGACGGCGTTGCTCACGAGCCCGTCGAGGGCCAGGCGCAGCAGCACGACCGAGAGCTCCACCGGATGGTCGCTCACCGGCGTCTCGCCGACGAGCACGATGCAGCGGTCGGACGATCCCGCCGCGGCGATCTCGGAGAGCAGCTGTCGCAGCACCACCGGCACGCGCGGCCCGGCCACGCGCCGCTCCGTGCCGTCGACGATGCCGATGAGGGAGTCGATGAGCCGGTCGAGCCGCTCGAGCGGCTCGCGGCCGCGGTCGCCGACCCACGGCCGGATCTCGTCGACGAGCCGGCTGACCTCGTGCACGACCCACGCCGAGTACGCGGTGCGGGCGTCCTCGCCGCGGTTGCCGCGCGAGAGCGCGACGACGTCCTGTGTGCGGGCGGCGAGCATCTCCTCGAGCCGCTTGCGGTCGTCGAGCTGGCGCTCCTGGACCTTCTCCCACTCGAAGGCGCGGCCGAGCTGCGCGGCCAGCGACGGGGCCAGCTGCAGCAGCCGTTCGTCGGCGGCCATGGGGGTCGGGTGCAGGAACTCGACGACGGCCGACACCTCGATGCCGACGACGACGGGGAACGCCCAGGCCGCGCCCTGCGCCGCGCCCTCGCCGCGCGCGTAGGCCGGGTTCACCGAGACGTCCGGGATCCAGGCCGCGAGGTGCGACGCCGCCACCTCGCCGGGCAGGCCGGCCGGCGGCACGAACCGCTGGTCGACGGTGGCGCCCATGACGGTGTCGAGCAGGTCGAGGTGGCCGGGGTCGGCGTCCCAGATGTCGGAGGTGACGAACGCGCCGTCGGCCTCGCGCAGCAGCACGTGCGACACCGCGAAGCCGCAGTGCCGGCGGATGATCTTGGCGGCGGCGCTCATCGCCGACAGCGCGTCGTCGGTCTCGTTGACGATGACGGCGATCGACGCGAGCAGCTCGACCTCGCGGGCGCGCTCGAACGCGCGGCGCAGCTGCATCTCGGCGGTGCGCTCGGCCTCGATGCGCGCGGCGCGCTCCTGCGCGGCCCGGTGCTCGAGGCGGGCGACGACGTCGGGCCCGACGCCGTCGGGCAGGTCGCGGGGGTCGTAGCTCACTGGAGCGCCTCCGGGCCGAGCACGACCTCGAGGAGGCGGCGCAGCTCGCCGATGTCGACCGGCTTGCCGATGTGGCCGTCCATGCCGCTCTCGCGGCAGCGCTCGAGCAGGTCGTCGTCGGCGCCGCCGACCATGCCGTAGACCGGGGTGCGCGAGACCCGCGGGTCGTGCGACCGGCGGATCATCGACGTGGTGGCCGGGCCGTCGGTGTCGGAGTCCTCCATGCGCGCTGCGACGAGGACGAGCCGCACGCGCGGGTCGGCGTCCATGATCGCGAGGCACTCCTCGGCGCTCGAGGCGCCTACGCTGTCGACGCCGACCCGGCCGAGCAGGCGCAGCGCGTGGGCGCGCCGGGGCTCGCTGGCCTCGACGACCAGAACGACCGGGGCGGAGGGCTGCTCGGGCTCGACAGCGGCGGGGCCGCCGTCGTCGGTCTCGGCGGCGTCGTGCAGCTGCAGCCGGAACCAGAACGTCGAGCCCTCGCCGACGGTGGAGTCGACCGAGATCTGGCCGCCCATGAGGCCGACGAGCCGCTCGGCGATGGCGAGGCCGAGGCCCGAGCCCTCCTGCCGGTTCCGCGCCTGCACGAACGGGTCGAAGATCGTGGCGACCTTCTCGGGCGGGATGCCGGGGCCGGTGTCGCGCACGGACACCTCGACGAGCGACTCGCTGCCGCGCCGCGACACGACGTGGAGCGACACCTGCACCGAGCCCTTCTCGGTGAACTTCACGGCGTTGCCGACGAGGTTGATGAGCACCTGACGGAAGCGCACGCGGTCGCCGACGGCGAGCGCCGGGACCGCCGGATCGACGCGCAGCAGCAGGTCGACGCCCTTGGCGGCGGCCTGCGGGCGCAGCAGGTCGGTGACGGCGGCGGCGACCTCGCCCGGCGGGAACGGCTCGCTGACCAGGTCGATGCGGCCGGCCTCCACCTTCTGCAGGTCGAGGATGTCGTTGATGATCGACACGAGGCTCGTCGCCGACGAGTCGATGACCTTGACCAGCTCGGACTGCTCGTCGTCGAGGTCGGTCATCCGCAACAGGTCGGCGGTGGCCAGCACGCCGTGCATCGGCGTGCGGATCTCGTGGCTCATCGAGGCGAGGAACTGCGACTTGGCGTCGGAGGCCGCGATCGCCTCGTCGCGGGCCCGGGCCAGCGCCTCCTGGTAGAGCACGCGGTCGGTCGCGTCGCGGAACATCCAGAGCGCGCCGAGCTCCTGGCCCTCGGACACGATCGGCTGGTAGTCGAACTCGAGCACGCGCGAGCCCGACAGCGTGAGCGACTGGTTCGTGGTGGCCCAGCGGCGGGCGCTCAGGTCCTCGGTGCGGCGCAGGAACGCGGCTGGATCGTCCTCGGGCCGCACGACCTTCGCCACCGCGGCGCTGATCGGCAGGCCCACGAGCGACTCGGGGTCGGCGGGCGAGCGGAACATCTCGCACAGCGTCGCGTTGGCCAGCACCACGCGGCGCTGGCGGTCCTCGACGAGCACACCCGACTGCATGTGGTCGAGCAGCGTCGTGAGGCGCGACATGGTGTCGCGCAGATCGAGCTCGGCGGTCTTGGCCGTGGTGATGTCGAGCATGAAGCCCAGGCGCGTGCGGTTGCCGTCCTCGTCCTCGACGACGCTGTCGACGACGCGGCTCCAGACCACGTGGCCGTCGGCGGTGACGAGCCGCAGCTCCTCGTCGAACGGGGCAAGGGTGGCCTCGGCCTCGCGGTTGGCGAGCATCGCGCGCTCGCGGTCCTCGGGATGCACGACGGTGGAGAAGAAGAACGACGGCTCGGTGAGCCAGCGGCGCACCGGGTGGCCGAGCCACTCGGCCACGCGCGGGCTCACGAACTCCGCGACCGAGTCCTCGCCGAGGGTGTCGATGTACATGACGAGCGGCTGCAGCTCGACGATGCGACGGTACTGCGCCTCGGCACGGGTGAGCATGCGGTTGGCGTCGCGCAGCTCGGTGGCGGAGCGCTGCAGCTCGGCGTTGAGCGTGCGCAGGTCGTCGAGGCTGCGCTCCTGCCCGCGGCGCAGGAACAGCAGGTCGGGCGTCTGGTCGACGGGCGAGAAGTCGGCGGCCGACAGGTTGAGGGCCTCGAGCTCCTGCGACGACGCGATGATCGGGTTGCCGATGAGCAGCACGCCGGCGGGGTCGTCGACGTCGACCGCCTGGAACCGCATCCGCGGGCCGTCGGGCAGCAGCCGCATGAGCAGCATCGAGTCGCGGTGCTTGCGGATGTCCTGCAGGCCGGAGACGCCGAGCGGGCGCACGATCTCGAGCACCTCGAGCAGGTGGCTGCCCACCATGTCGACGCCGAGCCGCCGCCAGGACGGGCCCTGGCGCAGCACGACGAGGTCCTCGTCGCACAGCACGCCGAACGGCGCTGCGCGGTCGAGGTCGTCGTCGCGGAGGCGGATCGTCATGCCGGCTCCGCGTGCGCCGCGCCGGCCGGCTCGAGCAGGAACAGCTCGTGGTGGGGCTGCGAGGCCTCGTCGTCGCGGGTGACCACGACGGGCGTGCCGTAGAGCTCGCCGAGGCCCTCGAGCAGGCCGACGACGAACGGCGCGAGGCCCTCGCGCTCGGAGCGGTAGTGGACCTCGAGCCTGCCGCCTTCGAGCGCCGCGACGTCGAACGACGGCGGCCGCAGCTCGGGGTAGAGCGACTGCAGGCGCGCGTGCATCTCGTCGAGGTTGTGCAGCACCGAGACCATGTCGGTGCCGGTCGCGCCGAGGATGTCGCCGTAGCTCTCCGGCCCGACCGTGAGCGACCAGTAGCGGCCGAAGCCGCGCAGCAGGTCCTCGGCGGGGGCGCCGAGCACCTCGCTGGCCGCGCCGACGAGGGCGTAGGTGACGTCGTCGTCGTAGTAGTGGAGGGCGGCGAACGACTGGCTCGAGCCCGCACGGGAGGCGACGGCGCTCCACGCCGCCGGGCCCGCGGTCTCCACCACGTGCCGGCGCATCGCCTCGTTGATCAGTCCGTACACGGCACGCGCCCCAGTCCTCGCCCCCGACGCTGCGCTGCGAGCAGCCGTCAGACCGGCTCGAAGCGGTAGCCGACGCCGCGCAGCGTGCGGATGTGCCGCGGCGCCGCCGCGGACTCGCCGAGCTTCTTGCGCAGCTTGCCGACGTGGACCTCGATCACGTGGTCGTCGCCGAACCATTCGCCCCAGATCTGCTCGAGCAGCTGCTCGCGGGTGAAGATCCGGCGCGGGTTGCCCGACAGCAGGTCGAGGATGTCGAACTCGATCTTGGTGAGCTCCACCTCCTCGCCGTCGACCTTGACCTCGCGGGCGAGCGGGTCGACCACGAGGTGGCCGAAGTCGCGGACCTCCTGCTGCGCGCGCTGGCGCGGGCGGCGGCGCATGGCGCGCACGCGGGCCGCGAGCTCGCGCGGCGAGAACGGCTTGGTGACGTAGTCGTCGGCGCCGACCGTGAGGCCGACGATCTTGTCGACCTCGTCGTCGCGGGAGGTGACCATGACGACGTAGGCGTCGCTGAAGACGCGCAGCTGGCGGCAGACCTCGACGCCGTCGGCGTCGGGCAGCGACAGGTCGAGGATCACCAGCTCGGGGCGTCCGGCCCGGGCGAACTCGAGGCCCTTCTTGCCCAGCGGCGTCGCGACGACGTCGTAGCCCTCCTTCTCGAGCAGACCGCGCACGAGGAGGGTGATCTCGGGGGAGTCCTCGATGATGAGGGCCTGGCCTCGCTGAGTGGCCACGGTCGGTCCTTTCGGTGCGCCCTCGCGGTGGAGCCTCGAGGGCCGGGCGGCATTACGGCGGTCCGGGGATCGGCCTCACCCAGCGTGACAGCGCAGGAAGTTGCGCGCCCGATGAGTTAGCCCGTCCGAGTTCCACCTCTTGTCCCTATCGGATCAACTGGTAGTCGGACTGAATCACAGGTTGCTGACGGGTTGCTCAACGAGCGCTCACGACGGGGACACGGCCTCCGCCGCGCTGCCCTCCGGACCGGTGCCCGTGGCGGCGGGGGCGTCCGGAGCCGGCTCGTCGGCGTCCGGATCGGACACGAGGTCGTGCCGGGGGGCGTAGACCTCGATGAAGGCCATCACGATCGCGGTCACCGGGACCGCGAGCAGGGCGCCCGCGGCGCCGAACAGGGCCGCGCCGAACATGACCGACGCGAACGACACGGCCGGGTGCAGGGAGACCGCCTTGGCCGAGATCCTCGGCTCGATGGTCAGGTTCTCCACCTGCTGGTACGCCACCGCCCAGGCCAGGGCCAGGATGCCGTCCTTCGGGTCGTCGGACAGCAGGCCGATGATCACGGGGAGCGCGATGGCGATGTAGGTGCCGATGGTCGGCACGAACTGCGCGACGATGCCGGTCCAGATGCCCAGGGGCAGCCAGTACGGCATCCCGATGATGTAGAGGAACAGCGCGGTCGTGCTGCCGTTGATGAGCGCGAGCACGAGGCGCGCGCCCACGTAGCCGCCGGCCTTCTCGACCGCGACGGTCCACAGCTCCTCGTTGAGGCGCTGCCCGCGGCTCGGGAGCATCCGGGCGATCCAGCGCTTGAGCCGCGGCATGTCGGCGGACAGGTAGAACGTGAACAGGCCGAGGGTGAACACGCTGAACACCGAGCCGACGATCCCGAAGACGATCGAGATGATCCCGCCCGCCACCTGGGCCGCCCAGCCGGCGACGTCGCTGGGGTTGAGGCCGATGCTGCCGATGATGTTGCCGATGTCGATCTGGGTGCCGAACCGCTGGTTGACCCACTCGACGCCGTTCTTCGCCAGGTCGGGCACCCCGCGGAGCAGCTCCGCGAGCTGGGTGAAGAGCAGGTTGCCGAAGGCGGCGAAGAAGAGCAGCACGCCGACGATGACCGCGATCATCACCAGGCCGGTGGCCAGCCCCCGCTTCATGCCGCGCCGGTGCAGCCAGACGACGGCCGGCTCCATGGTGATGGCGAGCGCGAGCGCCATCAGGATCGTGAAGATGACCGAGCCGGCGTCCTGGAGCACGAACTGCACGAAGGCGGCCGCGGAGAAGATGAGCAGGACCACCGCGGTGGCCTTGGCGATGTTGCGCAGGTCGAACCGCATCGGGTCCCGCGCGGGGGCCGAGGGCGCCTGCTGCTCGCTCACGGCGCGATCGTAGGTGCGGCGGGCTGCCGCACCGGGGACGCGCGCCGGGGCCGTCCGCGTCCGATGTCACAGAGCCACATCCGCCGACGACCCGACCTCGCGCGCGCCCGCTCGGTAGCGTCGAGGCGCACATCCCAGACAGCAGGACGGACGTCATGCGGACCATCGCGCTGGAGGGCCTCGCCCCGGCCCTCTCCACCCTCCCCGCCGACCCCCGCGTCGTGGTGAGCGGCAACTTCGCCACCCCGCACGCGGTGCTCGCCGCCGTCGACGCCGCGCTGCCGGAGTACCGGCTGCACGCGCTCAACGCCCAGCCGGGCCTGCCCGACCGCGACGGGGTCACGCACGAGACCGCGTTCGTGGGCCCGGGGATGCGCAAGTCCGCGACGCTGCGCTACATCCCGTCGCGCCTGTCGCTCGTGCCGCACCTGTTCGCCGCGACCTGCCCGCCCGACCTCGTCGTCGTGCACACGTCGGTGCCGTCCGACGGCAAGGTGTCGCTGGGCATCGAGGTCAACATCCTCCCGGCCGCGATCGAGGCCGTGCGGGCCCGCGGCGGCCTCGTCGTCGCGCAGATGAACCCGCAGATGCCCTACACCTTCGGCGACGCCGAGATCCCGCTCGACGACATCGACCTCGGTATCGAGGTCGACACGCCGCTCCCCTCGCCCGGCGCGATGGAGATCGACGACGTGTCGGCCGCGATCGGCGAGCGCGTCGCCGTGCGCGTGGCCGACGGGTCGACGATGCAGCTCGGCATCGGCGCCGTCCCCGACGCGGTGCTCTCCGGCCTCACCGGGCGCCGCGGCCTGCGGATCTGGTCGGAGATGTTCAGCGACGGCGTCCTCGAGCTCGACCGCGCCGGCGCCCTCGACGCCGACGCCGTGCTCACGTCGTCGTTCCTGTTCGGCTCCGCCGAGCTCTACCGCTGGGTCGACCGCAACCCGCGCGTGGCGATGCTGCGCACCGAGACCACCAACGAGCCGTCGCTCATCGCGCAGCAGCCGCTCATGACGTCGGTCAACACCGCGCTGCAGGTCGACCTCTACGCGCAGGCCAACGCCTCGCGCGTGAAGGGCCGCATCTACTCCGGGTTCGGCGGCCAGACCGACTTCATCGTCGGGGCCCTGCACTCGAAGGGCGGCCAGGCGATCCTTGCGCTGCGCTCGTGGCACCCGCGGGCCAACGTCTCCACGATCGTGCCCATGATCGAGGAGCCGGTCACCTCCTTCCAAGCCTCGGCGATCGTCACCGAGAACGGTGCGGCCTGGATCTGGGGCTACGACCAGATGTCGCAGGCCCGCCACCTCATCCGCGACGCCGCCCACCCCGACGTCCGCGACGAGCTCTGGGAGGAGGCGCGGGCGCTGCACCTCGCCTGAGCCCCCGCCTGCTCCGCCCCGTCTGATGCACCCGCCGGCGGCCTCAGTCGGCCAGGATGTGCCCATGGCTGATGCTGCAGACCCCGCGCTCGAGCACGCCCTGGCGATGGTGGTGGAGTTCCGGGCCGCGCCCGGCCGGCGCGACGACCTGCGCGACGCGCTGCTCGCGCTCGTGGGTCCGACCCGTCTCGAGGACGGCTGCCTGCTCTACGACCTGCACGAGAGCCGCGAGGACCCGGACGTCCTCGCGTTCTACGAGGTCTGGCGCGACGCCGACGCGCACGCGGCCCACGACCGCACGCCCCACGTCGAGCACTTCCGCGAGATCCGCGGCCCGCTGCTCGCCGGCCCGGCGTCGGTGCTGCGCCTGCGCCGCATCGAGCCCTGAGCGCCGATCCCCCGCCCCGGCGCCGGGGCTCAGGGGCGGACGCCCCAGGTGAACCGGTGGGTGTGGATCCCGTAGTAGGGGAACGTCTCGGCGCGGGCGACGCCGGGCACCGCACGCACCCGGCCGACGACGTCGAAGAGATCGTCGGTGTCGGTGGCCACGACCTCGACCATGAGGTCGAACGAGCCCGCCGTGAGCACGAGGTAGATCACCGCGGCCTCGGCCGAGATCGCGTCGGCCACGGCCCGCACGTCGGAGCCGCCGGCCACGACGACGCCGATCTGGGCCATCTGGCCGTAGCCGACGGCGAGCGGGTCGGTCACAGCGACGATCTGGAGCACCCCGCGCTCCTGCAGCCGCAGCACGCGCAGCCGGGTTCCCGCCGGCGACAGCCCCACCGCGGCGCCGAGGTCGGCGTAGGAGGCGCGGCCGTCGTCCTGCAGCAGGGCCACGAGCCGGCGGTCGGTGGCGTCGAGGTCGTCGACGCGCAGCCGGGCCTCGGCCGCGCGATCGCCCTGTCGCTCCGTCATGCCGGATCCTCCTCGGATAGCGGATCGCTAGTCTAGCGGCGTCCATAGTATCGTTCCGCTCGTGACGACCCACGACGACGCGCAGACCGCTGCTCCGGCGACCGACGGCGCGCCCGAGGTGGCGCCCCGCCCCGACCTCGACCTTGCGACCGCGGCCCGGCTCGCCGCCGAGCTGTTCGGCGTCGAGGGCGACGCCGTCGAGCTCGGCAGCCATCAGGACCGCAACGTCCGCTTCGCCTCGCCCGAGGGCAGGGTGGTGCTCAAGGTGGCCAACCGGGCCTGGCACCGCGAGGCGCTCGAGGCGCAGAACGCGGCGCTGGTGCACGTGCGCGCGGCCGGCTTCGGGGCGCCGCAGCCCCTGCCCGCACGCACCGGCGAGCTGCTCGTCGAGGCGCCCGTCGGCGGCGACGTGCTGCCGGTGCGGATGCTCACCTACGTCGAGGGGAGCCCGCTGGCCGAGGCGGGCTACCTCGCTCCCCCGGTCGTCTCCGACCTCGGCCGCCTCGCCGGTCGCACCGCGGCGGCGCTCGCGGGCTTCGAGCACCCCGGCCTCGACCACGTGGGGCAGTGGGACCTGCGCCGAGCATCGGCGCTCGTGCGGGCCCTGCTGCCCTCCATCGCCGGCGACGAGCGGCGTGCGATCACCGCATCCGCCGAGCGCGACGCGTCGGCCCGCATCGCCGCCGTGGCGGACCGGCTGCGGCTGCAGGCCATCCACGGCGACATCACCGACGACAACGTCGTGGGCGAGCGCGACGAGGCCGGGCGCGTCCGGCCCTCCGCCGTCATCGACTTCGGCGACCTCGGACGCGGCTGGCTCGTGGCCGAGCTCGCCGTGGCGTGCTCGTCGGTCCTGCGCCACAACCCCGACCGGCCGCTGTCCGTGCTGCCCGCCGTCGTCGCCTTCCACGAGCAGGTGCCCCTCGACGACGCCGACATCGAGGCGCTGTGGCCGCTCGTCGTGCTGCGTGGCGCTCAGCTCGTCGCCGCCGGCCAGCACCAGGCGTCGCTCGACCCCGACAACCCCTCGGCGGTGGAGCCGCTGGAGTCGGAGTGGTCGATCCTCGAGGTCGCGCTGTCGGTCGCGCCCGAGTTGGTCGAGGCCGCCGTCCGCGATGCGCTCGGCCTCGGCCGGGCCCCGCGCCACCGTGCCGCCGCGGAGGCGGCCGCCGCGTGCATGCCGCTGCTGCCCGGCGTGGAGGGCATCGCCGTCGTCGACCTGTCCACGACGAGCGACCACCTGCACTCGGGCCGTTTCCTCGAGCCCGGCGTCGTCGACGCGCTGCTCGTCGAGGCGGCGGGCACCGGTGCTGCGTCGACGCGCTGGGCCGAGCCGCGCCTGCCCCTCACCGCCGCGCTGTCGGCCGACGAGCCCGCGACCCTGGCGACCGGCGTCGACCTCGTCGTGCCGGCCGGCACGGCGGTGGCCGCGCCGTGGGACCTCGAGGTCGTGGCCTGCGGCGACCGGCTCGTCGCCACGTCAGCTGCGGGGCGCCTCGTGCTCGGCGGCGTCGACGGCGCGCCCGCGGCCGGCACGCGGGTCGTGGCAGGCGAGCCGCTCGGCACGGCGTCGGGCCGGCTGTCGGTGCAGGTCGTGCTCGACCCCGGCGTCGACCTGCCGCTGTTCGTCACCCCGTCGGCGCGCGGTGCGGCCGCGCTGCTGACGGCCGACCCGACGCCGCTGCTCGGCACCGACGTCGCAGCACCTGACCTCGATGTCCGCGGGCTGCTCGAGCGCCGCGACGCGGTGTTCGCCCGCGTGCAGGAGCACTACTACGACGAGCCGATGCGGGTCGAGCGCGGGTGGCAGCACCTGCTGATCGACACCGACGGCCGCTGCTACGTCGACATGGTCAACAACGTCGCCGCCGTCGGCCACGGGCACCCGCGCCTCGCCGACGCGGTCGACCGGCAGATGCGCCTGCTCAACACCAACTCCCGCTTCCACTACGAGGCCGTGGCCGAGCTGTCCGAGCGGCTCGCGGCGCTGGCCCCCGAGGGGCTCGACACCGTCTTCCTCGTCAACAGCGGCAGCGAGGCGGTCGACCTCGCGCTGCACATGGCGCAGGTGGTCACCGGCCGGCAGGACGTCGTGGCCGTGCGCGAGGCCTACCACGGCTGGACCTACCTGTCGGACGCCGTCACGACGTCGCTCTACGACAACCCGCAGGCGCTGGAGACCCGGCCCGACTGGATCCACCTCGCCTCGGCGCCCAACCCCTTCCGCGGCCGGTTCCGCGGCGAGGGCTCCGGCCATGACTACGGCCTCGAGCTGCGCGAGCTCGTCGAGCGCATCGCCTCGGAGGGCCGGCCTCCGGCGGCGTACATCTGCGAGCCGGTGCTGGGCAACGCCGGCGGCGTGATGCTCCCCGAGGGCTACCTCGCCGAGGCCTACGACGCCGTGCGGTCGGTGGGCGGCCTCTGCATCGCCGACGAGGTGCAGGTCGGCTACGGCCGCACCGGCCACTACTGGTGGGCGTTCGAGATGCACGGCGTGACGCCGGACATCATCACGATCGCGAAGGCGATGGGGAACGGCCAGCCGCTGGGCGCGGTGATCTGCCGCCGCGAGGTGGCCGACGCGTTCGCGCAGCAGGGCTCGTTCTTCAGCTCCGCCGGCGGCAGCCCGGTGTCGTGCGTGGTCGGCCTGACCGTGCTCGGCATCATCGAGGACGAGGGCCTGCAGCAGAACGCCGCCCGCATCGGCGACCGCCTCATCGCCCGCTGCGAGGAGCTCGCGGAGCGGTTCCCCATCGTCGGCGAGGTGCACGGCATGGGCCTCTACCTCGGCGTCGAGCTGGTGAAGGACCGCACGACGCTCGAGCCGGCGACCGCGGAGTGCTACGCCATCTGCGACCGGCTGCGCGAGCTCGGCATCGTCGTGCAGCCCACCGGCGAGCGTGCCAACGTGCTGAAGATGAAGCCCCCGATGTGCCTCACCGAGGAGGCTGCCGACTTCTACGTCGCCCAGCTCGAGCGCGTCCTGACCGAGGGCTGGTGACGCCGGTGCGCGAGGTCCTGCTCGTCACCGGCGGCCTCGGCGCGGGCAAGACGTCGGTGGCCGTCGAGCTGGGCGAGCTGCTCGCCGCGCGCGGCACGTCGTCCAGCGTCATCGACCTCGACCAGCTCTGCTGGACGACGCCTGACCCCGCCTCCGGCATCGGCGTGATCGACGTGCTCGCGGCGTCGTTGCGCGCGGTGCTGCCCGTGCACGAGGAGGCCGGCGTGCACCGGTTCGTGCTGCCGAGGCTGCTCCGCGACGCCGCCGACGTGCAGGCGGTGGCCGACGCGGTGGCGCCCGCGCGGGTCGTCGTCGTCCTGCTGACGGCGGACGCCCGCGAGCGGGAGCGGCGGCTGCTGCGCCGCGACTCGGCCTCGACGCTGGAGGGGCACCTCGACGACGTCGAGCGGCTGCTGCCCGACCCCGCGACCGCCGACATCGCCGTCGCGACGGACGGCCGGACGGTGGCGGACGTCGCCGCCGAGGTCCTCACTCGCTGGGACGCTGCTGGTTCCTGACGCGCTCGGGAGCGACGTCGCCCTCGGCGATCACCCGGAGCGGCCCCGTGCGCAGCAGCTCCTCGTACTCGGCGAGGGGCAGGGGCCGGCTGTGCAGGTAGCCCTGCGAGTAGTCGCAGCCCATACCGCGCAGCATGTCGAGCTGCTCGCGGGTCTCGACGCCCTCGCCGACGGTGTGCAGGCCGAGCTCGCGCGCGAGCTGCACGACCACGCGGGCGAGGGTGAACGATTCCTCGTTGCTGCCCATGCGTGCGACGAAGGAGCGGTCGATCTTGAGCCCGTCGACGGGCAGCCGCGCGAGGTAGGACAGCGACGAGAACCCCGTGCCGAAGTCGTCGATCGAGATCGACACTCCCATCGACCGGAGCGATCCGAGGATCTCCTGGGTGGGGCGCGAGGTGTCGGCCAGCGTCGACTCGGTGATCTCCAGCGCCAGCCGCGACGCCGGCAGGCCCGTGCCCTCGAGAACGCCCCGCACCGTGAACGGCAGCGACTGCTGCACCTGGTCGACCGCGACGTTCACCGCCACATGCAGCGGGCTGCCGAGCTCGGCCGACAGCCGAGCGGTGTCGGCGCAGGCCCGGCGCAGCACCTGCTCGCCGATCTGGCCGATGAGGCCGAGCTCCTCGGCCAGCGGGATGAACTCGCCTGGCGGCACGAGCGCCCCGTGCTCGTCGCGGAGCCGCACCAGCGCCTCGGAGCCGGTGACGACGAGGTCGGTGATGCGCACGACCGGCTGGTAGTGCACCTCGAGGCGGTCCTCGGCGATGGCCCGCCGCAGCCGGGCCTCGGCCCGCAGCCGGCGCTCGGTCTCGTCGCGCATGTCCTCGCGGTAGCCGACGAGGCGCGCGTTGCGCGACGACCGCGACCGGGCGAGGGCCAGGTCGGCGGCCTCGACGTGCCACTGCGCGGAGTCGCCCCGCATCGGGTCGGACACGACGTACCCGGCGTGGAACTCGACCTCGATCTCGCGGCCGTCCGGCAGCAGCAGCCCGCGCAGCTCCTGGCGCAGCTGCTCCACCACCTCGACGATGACGCGCTCGCAGTCCTCTGCCATGACGAGCAGGGCGAAGGTGTCGCTCGCCATGCGGGCAGCGCCGTGCACCTCGTCGGGCAGCCGGTCGATGACGCCGGCGACGCCGAGCAGGATCTGGTCGCCGACGGCGTGGCCGAGGCCGTCGTTGAGCGCCGCGAAGCGCTCGAGGTCGAGCGCGACGACGCCGGTGCGGCGCCGGTCGTCCTGCTCGTCGAGGTGCTCGGCGGTCTCGGCGAGGAACGCCTCGCGGCTGAGCAGCCCGGTGAGCTCGTCGCGCCGGCGGCTGTTGGCGAGCTGGCGGGCGAGGCGCCGGGCGTCGGAGACGTCGCGCGCAGTGACGACGAAGCCGTCGAGCTCGACGTCGGCGATGGGGCGGATCACCGCCTCCATCTCCAGCTCCTCGCCGTCGCGACCGCGCACCAGCAGGTCGTAGGGCCCGCTCTGCGACGGGTCCGCCGCCACCTGGGCGAGGAGCAGTGCCACGCCCTGCCGGTCGAGGTCGACGAGCGCCTCCGACAGCGGCCAGGTCCCGTCCTCCCGCGCGGCGACGGCGGCGTCCCGCTCGAACCGCGGGCTGCTGTAGAGCACGCGCCCCGCGGCGTCGACGACGAGCATCCCGTCGGCGGAGTCGCCCACCAGCGCTTTGAACCAGCCCTCGCGGGTGCGGACCGCGAGCACCTCGGCCACGGCGGACTCCTGCACCTGGCGCAGCTCGGCGGCAGCGGCGAGCCGCGCCAGCAGCACCGCTGACAGGAGCGCGAGCAGCAGCACCATCGACACGACCCCGACCGGCCCCTCAAGGCCGTAGTCGCTCGACGCCGCGGCGGAGATGACGATGACGCCGGCCGGCACGACCATGGCGATCGGCGTCGCGATCGACAGCCGCTCGCGGGCCGCGCGCTGCCTCCGCGTCTCGACCTCCACGGCGGGGCGCACCGCCATGGCGACGAGCATCGAGGCGGCCACGACGTAGCCGAGGATCGACCAGGTGATCGCGCTGGAGCCGTCGGCGCCGGGGATGGTCTGCCCGAGGACGTCCGACACCACCTGCACCATGACGCCGCCGGCGAGAAGCACGAGCTGGGGGAAGGGGAGCGAGCCGATCCGGCGGCTGACCGTCGCGATCACGAGCACGACCGCGCCGAGCCCGAACATGACCGCCTGGTCGAGGTGCTCGGTAGCCCTCGCCCCAGGGGGGTACTGCCAGAGAGCCGTGACGACCCAGCCCCACCAGAGCACCGCGAACCCGAGGACGGCCACCGCGGAGTCGAGCACGGCGGCGCGGGCGTCGGCGCGGGTCATCCGGCTCGGCCAGCACATCCGCACCAGGGCCGTGCCGATCATCGGCAGGGCCAGGAACAGCGGGATCTGCTCGACCCAGCCCTCCCACATCTGCTCGCGGGGGGCGGTGACCACATAGCCCACGGACTGCCCGCCCCAGAGGACGAGGAGGCCCACCGCGAGCAGCCGCATGTCGTGCTGGCGCGGCAGATCGCGGCGCGAGCGGTCGAGGAAGGCGAGGAACGCGGCCAGGCCGACCGACGCGGCGAACAGCGCCGCCAGCAGCCGTGGCGCGACGTGGGCGTGGCCGCCGCCCGAGTGCGCGGACATCCGGTCGTAGGCGTCGGCGGCGCAGGCCAGGGCAGCGGACACCCCGCCCACGACGAGCAGCGCGCGGGAGCGGGCGATCACGCCCGGCAGGGCCGGCCGCGTCGCCGCGACGTCCGCGGGCGTGCTCACGGCGGACACCGTACGGAATCCGGCACCCGGTCTCCCCCCGAGAACCCTCGCGACCGGTCGGCCGACCGGTCGCGCTGCGCCGTCCGGGCTACTCCCCCTTGGCGGCCTTGTCGCCCGGCGTCTTCTCGCCCACGACGTAGCGGCGCGGGACGAAGGTCTGGCTGTCGAGCGGCGGGCGGACGTAGGCGCGGTGCTGCAGCGGCGGCAGCGTGATGTCGTCGTGCTGGATCGGCTGGTACGGCACCATCGAGAGCAGGTGGCTCATGATGTTGAGCCGGGCGGTCTTCTTGTCCTCGGCGTCCACCACGTACCAGGGGCTCTCCTTGGTATCGGTGTAGGCGAACATCTGGTCCTTGGCCTCGGCGTAGTCGACCCAGCGCGCCTGCGCCTCGAGGTCCATCGGCGAGAGCTTCCACCGCCGGGCCGGGTCGTCGATGCGCGACTGGAACCGCTTGCGCTGCTCCTCGTCGGAGATCGACAGCCAGTACTTCACCAGGATGATCCCGTCGCGGAGCAGCGAGCGCTCGAGGATCGGGCACGTCCGCATGAAGTACTCGTACTCCTCGTCGGTGCAGAACCCCATCACCCGCTCGACGCCCGCGCGGTTGTACCAGCTGCGGTCGAAGATGACGATCTCGCCGGCGGCGGGGAGCTCGGCGACGTAGCGCTGGAAGTACCACTGCGTACGCTCGCGCTCGGTGGGCGCGGGCAGCGCGACGACGCGGCAGTAGCGCGGATTCATGAGGTAGGTCATCCGCCGGATGACGCCGCCCTTGCCCGCGGTATCCCGGCCCTCGAGGATCACGACCAGGCGCTTGCCGGCCGCACGGATCCACTCCTGCATCGCGACCAGCTCGCTCTGCAGGTGCTCGAGCTCGCGCTCGTACTCCTTCTTCGAGAGGTGGATCGTCCCCTCGGCGTCAGCCCGGTCGTCGTGGTGCTTCTTGGTCACGGCGCGAACCTAGCGCCCGATCACACCGGATGTACGGCGACCGGCTCGTCGTCCGGCGTCCCGATCTCCAACGGGCGGTAGGTGTAGAAGAACTCGACGCCGTCCGGCCCGACCTCGTCCACCGCGTGGGGGACGCCGGGCGGGACGTAGACGTAGGAGCCCGCATCGACGCGGCGGCCGAGCATCACGCAGCTGCCCTTGGTGATGAGCATGTGGTGGTGCGCGCCGTGGTGGGTGTGCTCCGGCTTGGAGCTGCCCGCCTCGACCCGGATGAGCCCGATGACGTTGTCGTGGTGCTGCCAGAGCACCTTGTGGGTGGCGCCCTCGATGCCGCGCAGCTCCTCCCACGGCATGGCCTCGAGCGCCTCGGCCGTGCGGACCACCACCCGGCCGAGATCGTCGCGCTGCTGGTCCACCGGTGACGGGCTCATGGAGGCCTCCCCTGCGCTGACCGGCGCCCGCCCCGGGCCGCCGCTGCTCCCGAACCTAGTCGCGTTCGCGCGCCGATGCCGGGGTTGCGGCGCGGCTCACATGCGGGGCGGAGCACGCGGCCGGACGCCGCTTACCCTGGTCCGGTGCCCCAGCGCCGCCCTGCCCCCCTGACCGCGGCAGCGGCCGCCTGCGCGGCCCTGGTCGCGGGGCTGCTCGCGGCACCGGCGTCCGCCGCCCCCGCCGCCTCCGCCGCCTCCTCGCCGCTCCCCTCCTCCGCCCGCTCCGACACGCCCCGGCCCCCCGTGGCACAGCGCGAGCGGCCGGTGTCGCGGCTGGTCGTACGGATGTCGGGCGGCGGCGCCGTCACGCCGTCGGTGGCATCTGCCGCGGCGCGCACCCTCGGCGTCGAGGCCGCGGCCCCGCTGCGCCGCACCTCCGGCGGCGCCGTGGTCGTGGCGCTCTCCGAGCCCGTGCCGCCGGCCGACGCCGCCCGTGCCGCCCGGGCCCTGGCCGCGCGCTCCGACGTCGCCTGGGCGCAGCCGGACCGCTGGGTCTACCCGGCCGCCACCTACACCGAGCCCGATCCCACGGCGTACCCGCAGTGGAACGTCTCCGACGACACCGGCTACGGCGCCCGGCCCGAGGGGCTGTGGCAGGCCACGCAGGGCTCGGCCGACGTCGTGGTGGCGGTGATCGACACCGGCATCACGTCTCACCCGGAGCTCGCCGGCCGCACGGTGAAGGGCTACGACTTCGTCTCCCTCGACGAGCTCTTCCCCTTCCAGGGCCTCAACCGCCAGCCGCTCACCGCCAACGACGGCAACGGCCGCGACGCCGACCCGTCGGACCCCGGCACCTGGATCACCGAGGCCGAGTCGACGCAGCCCAACTTCTTCAAGACCTGCCCGGCCACCGACAGCACCTGGCACGGCACCCACGTCGCGGGGATCATCGCCGCCGCGCAGGGCGGCTCCGGCGTCGCCGGCCTGGCGCCCGGCGTCCGCATCCAGCCGGTGCGCGCGATCGGCCGCTGCGCCGGCTCCGAGAGCGACATCGCCGACGCCATCGTGTGGGCGTCGGGCGGCACCGTCGCCGGCGTCCCGGCCAACGCGACGCCGGCCGACGTCATCAACCTCTCGCTCGGCGGCGACGGCGCCTGCCTCCCGCTGCTGCAGAACGCGATCACGTCCGCGCGCAGCCGCGGCGCGATCGTGGTCGCCGCCGCGGGCAACGACAACCGGTCGGTCGATCCCGGCACCAGCAGCCCGGGCACCTACCCGGCCGACTGCGACGGCGTCGTCAGCGTCGCCGCCACCGGCCGCACCGGCGACCTCGGCACGTTCTCCGCGCCCGACGAGCCCTACTCCAACTACGGGCTCACGGCGGGCGCGATCACGCTGTCGGCGCCAGGCGGCGACGCCACCTCGGCGGCGGCCGGGATCTGGTCGACGGTCAACAACGGCGCCCGGCGCCCCGTCGGACCGGCCTACGCGTCGTACGTCGGCACCTCGATGGCCGCGGCGCACGTGAGCGCGACAGCCGCGCTGCTGCGCTCGCAGGACGTCGACCCCTCGCTCGACGGCCTCTCCGGCACGGCCCTGTCGGACGCGACCGCTTCCTCGCTCGGCGATCTTGTGCAGCCGTTCCCGGTCAGCAGCTCGTGCGCGGGCACGACCCGCTGCGGCGCGGGCATCCTCGACCTGCGCCGCGCACCGCCGCAGCAGGTCGTCGCCGAGCCCGGTACCGGCTCGGTCGCGGTCTCGTGGGTCCCCGTCGACGGCGGCATCGCGACGGGCTACGACGTCTGGCGGTCCGCCGACGGCGGTGCCTTCGACAAGGTGCACACGTCCGCTGCCGGCACCACGTCGTGGACCGACACCGGCGTCGCGGACGGCACGTCGTACTCCTACCGCGTGGCCGCGTCGATCGACGGCTCGGCCTCCGCGCTCTCGTACCCCTCGGCGTCCGCCACGCCGTCGGCCGACCCGGTGCCGGGTGCGCCGTCCGATGTCGCCGTCTCGGCACTGAACGGCAGCACGGTCGAGCGGTTCCGCGTCACGTGGGGAGCCCCCGCGTCGGGTGCCGCCCCGACCGGCTACGCCGTCGAGTACCGGCGCGCGGGGACCTCGACGTGGGTCTGCGCGACCGGCTCCGCCGAGCCCTGCCCAGCCGTGGACGCGACGTCGCTCGACGTCTCGCCCTGGCCCTCGCCGCTGAACGCCGGCACCTACCTGGTGCGCGTCACCGCTGTCGCCGGCGAGGTGCGCGGGGTGACGAGCCGGCCGGTGCGGATCGACGTCGCGGCGCTGCGTCAGTCGGCGTCGATCTCGGCCACGACGCTGCGCCCGCGCGCCGACGGCTACCAGGACTCCGTGACCGTGCGGCTCTCGTCGAACCTGCCCGCGGCGGCCGAGGTGCGCGTGACGCGGATCGGCGGCCCGCTCGTCCGCACGCTGGCCGCTGCAGCGGCGACCTCGCACGCGATCGCGTGGAACGGCCGCACAGCCGGCGGTGCCGTCGTCGGGTTCGGCGACTACCGGGTAGAGGCCTTCCTCGACGGCCGCGCCGGCCCGGCCCGCATCGCGACCTGGACGGTGAAGGTCCGCGACGAGCAGGTGGCTGCGCCCGACGTGGCGCTCTCCGGGCCGATCGCCTACTGGTACCCCGACGGCTACCAGGACACCGTCACGATCACCGTGCCCACCAACGCGCTCGCGACGCAGACCTGGAGGCTGACCAACAGCACCGGCTCGTCCACCTACCGCTCGTGGTCGTTCGCGCGGACGGCGAAGGCCGCTGCGGTCTTCGACGGCAGGTCCGGCACGGGTGCGCGGCTGACCGGCGGCTGGTACTACCTGCGCGTCACCGCGAAGGGCGCGACCGGCACGGCGAGGACGACCGTGATCCGGCTCGGCGTCTCGCGCAAGAAGCTCGTGGCCAAGCCGTTCAGCATCTCGGTGTGGCCGGGCTCGACGTCGCGAACCGGGCTCAACGGCGGCACCCCCGAGCTGGTGAACCGCACCTACGACGGCGTCACCCACGGCGAGCTCATCGTGCGCGGCGGGTTCAACGCGTCGACGGCGTCGGGCTCCTACGACGTCGTCGCGCTCAGCACCGCGATCCCGGCGTCGGTGAAGCCGCCGACCGGTGTCAGCGTGCGCACCTGCGTGCGCCGCTCGCCGCCCGGCAGCAACGTCCTCGTGCACGGCTACATGGCGACGTCGTCGACGTACGCCGGCTGGTTCGCCAAGCTCCTCGACGAGCCGGCCGAGGGCCCGCTCGAGGTCGCCACCGGCACGATCGTCTGCCAGAAGCCGCTCCTCGCCACACCTGCCGCTGCGGTCGCGGGCAACCGGGTGCGGTGGTCGCTGTTCAACCTCGCGACGAGCAGCACGTCCTTCGTGCCGGTCTACCGCTTCCAGATCTCCGGCACCGTCTACGTGCTGTCGTGAGCCGGCCCTCGCCCGAGCTCGTCGCCGACCTGGCCGCGCGGATCCTCGCCGCGCCGCCGTCGGCCGGGCCCGTCCGGCTCGTCTGCATCGACGGCCCCTCGGGCGCCGGAAAGTCCACGCTCGCAAGGGATCTCGCCGGTGCGCTCGCGTCGTCGCCCTCGTGGTCGGGCGCCGCGTCCGGCCCGCCGGTCGTCCATGGCGACGACGTCTACGAGGGGTGGGACGTCGTTGCCGGCGCGTCCGGCCCGCTCGAGGCGTTCTCCGCGCTGGGCCAGCGGCTCGTGGTCGGACTCGTCGACCCGTGGCTGCGCGGCGAGCCCGGATCGGTCGACGTCTGGGCCTGGGTCTCGTCGCGCTGGGCCGGTGCGCGCGCCGTGCCCGCGGCGCCCGTCGTCGTCCTGGAGGGCGTCGGCCTCGCGGGTCCCGCCCTGCGCCCGCACGCCGCGCTGACGGTCTGGATCGACGCCGACCCCGCGCTGCGCTCCGAGCGGGTCGAAGCCCGCGACGGCCTCGACGTCGCCCCGCACATGCCCCGCTGGCGCGCCTGGGAGTCGGCCTGGCACACCCACGACGCCACGGCGTCGCACTGCGACGTCCGCCTCCGCACCTGACGCGCGCGGTCAGGCCAGCAGCGCGCGGATCTCGGGGCATGATCAGCGGGTGAGATGCCGCGCTTCGGTGCCAGTCCGACCGGGGATGTCGCCGGACCTGACGTGGCCCGGGCGCCCCCGCATGCCTCGGGCGTTGCAATGAAGGGGAGCGTCCTGGTGTTCGCGGCGGAGTCGCGGGTCGCAGTCGTTCGCATGACCAGGCACGTCAGCGGGCTGGATGCTCCGTCGGGCGAGTTCGACATCATCGACGTGCCGTGCCCCGACTCGTCCATGGGCGGAAGAACCCGGCGGATGCTCGAGCTACCGATGGTTCAGATCGCCGACGATGAGGCGGAGACGATGCTGAAGTACCGAGAGGTCGCCTTGGCGTTAGGCATCCCTGAGACTGATCCGCTCAAGACGTCGCCCTTCCTGCTGGTCTCGGCTCTGCGGTCCCGCATCGAGGTTTCCCGGTTCGCCAAGAGCAGCAGCCGCGCGAAGCATCGGATCTTCGCGGTCGCGGATCTCGCGCTCGACGTGACCGACGAAGAACTAGGACGCGTCATCGTGACCGGACTTGCCTCGTAAGCAGATCCAGGCAGCGGCCACGAACTGGTGGCTTCAGCGGATGCCGCGGAGCCGCATCGAGGTACCGGTCGCGCCCGCATCGAGTCAGTCGAACGGGCAGGATCGCCTGCATGACGGGGGCGAAGCGCCAGTGGTGGTGGCTGCTGGGTGGGTGCCTGGTGTTGGCCGTGGGCGTGGTCCTGATGAGCCCGCTCACGGATGGTGAAGCGTGCTCCGGAGTCGCGTACGGGCCTGACGCTGCCTCGGTCGAGGCCGCAGGCGATGCGTGTGTGGAGAGCCTCAATGCCGGGCAGCGCATCTGGACCATCGGCGCGGTGCTGCTTCTGATCGGTCTCGCGACGGTGGCGTACGACGTCGGGCACCGGCGCGGACGCCGGGCAGGCCACATGGACGTTGAGGAGCACCCATGACCGACTTCGCGAGGCTCGGCGCTGAGACCGTCCAGCTCCTCCGGGATCGCGCCGGAGCGGTTCGAGGACCACGCCTTCCTCGAGACCGCCGAGGTGGTGGTGGACGACCAGCCGGGGATCCTTCTGCTCTGGACGCAGTCGACCGTCGACCAGGGGGTCCGCTCCTTCGGACTTCTCATGACGGTCGAGGAGCTCGTGGCGGCGATCCCGCACGACCACAGCAGACCGGCCACAGCCGGCGATCTCGTGGGCGATCTGGGGCTGCTCGTGGTCGAGCCGCACGCAACGACAGCAGCCCGGAGACAACGGACCTGGATCCGAAGCCTCGGCTGAGTGGCATGGGTCGGGGCCGGGTCGCCTGGGGGCGTCCGGCTGGGGGCCTGCGATCGGTGGGTGTGTGGTGCCTCGGAAGGCGTTGTGGCGGCGGGCCCTTCCTCAGGGCCGCACTCGTCGTGGGGGCGGGGTGATGGTCCAGTAGTCGGCGCGGTGGGGGTCGGGGCCGGTCGCGGTGATGCGCCAGCCGCCTTCGTGGACGAGGTGGTGGTGGGCGTGGCAGAGGGGGACGAGGTTGTCGAGGTCGGTGCCGCCGCCGTCGGCCCAGTGGACGACGTGGTGGATGTGGCAGCGTGAGATCGGGACCTTGCAGCCGCCGAAGACGCAGTGGGGGTGGATGACGGCGAGGGCGGCGCGCTGGCGCGGCGTGACGGTGCGCTGCTCGCGGCCGACGTAGAGGACGGGGCGGGACACCTCGCGGAGCAGACCCTGGCGCTGCGTGGAGTCGCAGGCGGGGCCGCCGGTGACGATGGTGGTGAACGCGGCGTCGCACAGCAGCCGCCGCACGGTCGAGGGCGGGATCGGCTCGGGGGTCTCGGAGACGGGGGTGTGCAGCTGCCCGCCGAGGGTGTCGAGGGTGTCGAGGTCGACGGTGATCGCGGCGCGGGGGACGGCACCGTTGCGCGTGCCGAGGGCGCCGGACTCGCTGGCGGTGCCGACGAGGTGGACCAGGGCGCGGGCGCGCAGGTGCTCGGCGCGCTGGCGGCGGGCCCGCCGGGTGCGCGGGTCATCGGGGTCGGCGCCGTCGGGGTCGCGGTCGTCGGCGGGGAGCTCGCCGCGGCGGAACCACCCGTCGACGATCTGGTCGAGGGCGGCGGCGACGACCGCGGCGGACTCCTTCGACAGGTGCCCGCGGATCTCGACGGTGTCGCCGACGGCGACGAACACGATCCGCTGGGCGGCGTCGGCGTCGAGGGTGTCCTGGTCGGTGCCGTCGGGGTCGAGGATGAACCGCAGCCGCTTGGCGACGGCGGCGACCTCGTCGGGGGTGTGGTCGGTGGCGTAGTCGAGGAGGAGCTCCTCGCCCTGCGCGCGGTAGGCCTCGCGCTGCCCGCCCTTCAGCGCGCGGACGGCGCGGTCGACGCCGAGGGTGATCGCACGCGCGTGCTCGACGCTGATCCGCCCGGCCAGGACCGCGATCCGGGTGGCGGGGTAGTCGCCCTCCAGCGCCCGCCCGCGGGCGATGAGCGAACCGGCGGAGGTCTTGGACTGGCCGGCGTCGGCCTGCAGCCACCGCGACACCGACACGTGCCCGTCGGGCAGCGCCGTGCCGGTGGCGTGGACGCGGGCGACCGCGCAGGACGCCGCGGCCTGCAGCGGCTGCACCGACCCGGTCAGCGACAGCACCAGCCCCGGCAGCGCGGCCAGCTCGAACCCGTCGAGCGCACCCGCGGCCACCAGCGAGCCCAGCCGCGCGGACGCCGAGGCGATGACGTCGGCGAGGTCGACGACCTCGCGCGCATCGGCGACGGCGGTGCGGTCCATGCAGCCGACACTACGACCCACCTCCGACAGTGATCCGATCCCGTGATCCGTTGGGCTGCAAGGGATCCGGTATCCACAGGCACTCCGTCACGGAGGGTCGCGATGGGCCCGGCGCGCCGCCGATGAAGGGAAGGTTTGTAAGGCTCTCTTGGTCGAAGGATGGGCCCCCGCTGGTCAGCCCGGAGGGACGACGGGCTGGCCAGTAGGGGACTTCATCTGAAACGGACGACCACGGAGAGTGCCGGATCGTCAGGGCGCGAGGTGTGGGTGAGGATGGGGGTGTGCGGGAGGACGGGTTGCGGGTGCCGCTGGAGTCGCGGCTGGCGCCGTCGCATCCGCAGTACGCCGCGATCATCGCCGCGCACGATGCCGCGCTGGAGCACGGCGAGGACGGCTACATCGATCCGGCGAGCGGCTGGTGGGTGTTCTCGGCCGCGCACCTGCTCGACCGCGGCGACTGCTGCGGCAACGGCTGCCGCCACTGCCCCTACGCCGAGGACTGACCTACCCGCTTTGGAGGGGCGTGGCGTCGGTAGAGCGACGCCACACCCATCCAAAGCGGGAAGAGGCGGGGGGCTACAGGAGGTGGAGGGCCTTGCGGGGGCAGGCGTTGACGGCGGCCTCGGCCTGGCGCACGTCGCGCTTGTCGGTCAGCGGCTCGGCGTGGACCACGGGGTAGCCCCACGAGTCGACGGCGACAAGGTCGGGCGCGAGGTGCGAGCAGATGCCGACGCCGTCGCACACGGACGGGTCGAGGCGCAGCCGGGGGCCCGCAGCCGGGCCGGCCTGGGGCCGGGCCTCGCGGAGCGGGACGACGCGCGACATCACGCCTCCTCGGGCAGGGGGAAGATGCTGTGCAGCGGCGCGTCGCAGGAGCGGCCGTGCTTGTGCCGGGCGACGTCGTCGGAGAACGTCGTCAGCGCGGTGGTGAGCATGCGCAGCGCGCCGTCGGGGTGGCGGCAGGCGCCGCGGCCGGAGATCTCGCGCACGTAGGTGTCGAGGCTGTGCTTGTCGCGGCGGCCGAGCCGGCCCTCGACGAGCCGGTCGACGAGGTCGGCGACGGCGGGCAGGCCGAACACGCACGGGCCGCACTGCTTGGCCGACTGCCGGGCGAGGTAGCGCAGGATCCGCGCCGACTCCTCGATGCCGCAGGCACCGTGCGGCAGCGGGCCGAGCAGGCCGGCGCCGACGGACAGGCCGACGGTCTTGAGGGCGGCGTTGTCGACGGGCATCGGCGCGAGCTGCTGCCAGCGCACCCACGACCCGCCGTAGCCGCCGAGCAGCGCGGCGACCGGCGGCTGGCCGTCGGGCGAGCGCCAGCTGCGGGCGAGCACCTGGCCGAACGTCTCGTCGGGGCCGGCCTCGACGACGACGCGGTAGGTGTCGCTGACGACGGTGAGCAGCGAGGTGGGCGCGTACGCCGCGGCGCCGACGTAGCCGAGGAGCGCGGCCCGGGCCAGGGTCTCGGCGTTGTTGACCAGCACCGGGCGCTGGCCGGGCGACCACGGGCGCGCGGGGTCGGCGACCCAGCGCGGCAGGGTGGGCCCGCCCTCGAGGGTGCGGATGATGCCGGTGGCCTCGCCTGACAGGTAGCGCGCCGGCGCGAGCATGATGCGGATCGGCGGGTCGGCCTCGCCGGCGGCGCGGCGCTCCTCGAGCGCGCGCGTGACCGAGCGGGCCGAGGCCCACGCGCCGTCGTGCAGCCACACGACGCCCTCGCGGGCGCCGAGCACCTCGACGGCGGCGGCGAGGCCGTCGAGCACGAGGTGCGGCCGGGTCAGCAGCAGCACGGCGTCCTTGGCGATGGCCGGCTCGCCCTCGGCCGCGTTGGCGACGACGGTGCCGCCGGCACCGGCACGCACGACCGAGCGCCACTTGGCCGCGGTCGGGAAGTGCCCGCCGCCGCGGCCGGAGAGCTCCACGGCGTCCATGTCGGCGAGCAGCGTGTCGGCGGCGTGGCCGAGGTAGGAGCGGCGGGGCCCGAAGTGCGCCCGGTGCGCGGCGAGGTCGTGCACGGTGACGCCGGTAGCCTGCTCGGCGTCGAACAGCGGCAGCACCGCGGTGCCGTCGAGCATGCGGACCGCGCCCGCCGGCAGCGGCGAGGTGGTCGGCGCGTCGGCGTGCGGGTGCGCGAGGTGCAGGTGGTTCACGACGACCGCCTCGCATCGGACCCGAGGACGTCGTCGGTGTAGACGACGGCGCGCGGCGCGGTGTCGGCGCGGCGGCCGGAGAGCTCGGTGGCGCGGACGTCGGCGAGGTCCTCGGCCTCGTCGCGGTGGGTCGTGGAGGTGTAGCGGCTGAAGGCGACGCCGACGACGAGCGCGCCGGTGCCGATGTAGACCGCGAGCAGCGCGGGGGTGTCGATGCCGGCGAGGACGCCGTGCAGCCACACGAGGATGAGCGACACGATCGCGACCTTGTGGATCGGCCACCAGACCTTGCGCGCGACGCGGCCGGCCAGCGCCGCGGTGAGGCCGGCAGCGATGCCGGCGTAGAAGCCGATGACGCCGAGGGTGACCGGCAGCGGCCGGTACTCCGAGCCCATGGGCACGAAGGCGCCCCACCAGCCGACGTTGGCGTACTTGTCGGTCGCGAGCACCACGATGTGGAGCACGGTGAACACGAGCACGAACACCGACAGGCTGATGTGGGCGCGGATGCGCGTGGCCGAGCTGGGCCGGCGGATCCTCGCGCGCGCCGGGTGCGAGAGCACCAGGCCGAGCAGCACGAGCCCGACGAGCAGCAGGTACGACGTCACGCCCGCAGACCGGCCGAGGATCCACGGCGCCATCTTGTCGCCGGCGACGCGCTGCACACCGAGCCCGATCAGCCAGCTGGTGACGAACGCGCTCGCGGTGACGAGCACGACGAGGCCCGTCGCCATCGTGACCGAGCGGGCGTCGATCGCCTTCTGGTCCATGCGCTCACGAGACACGGGGTACCTGCCACTCCACGAAGGGGCGCATCTCGCGGCTCACGCCGACGTGGCCGCGGGTGTCGACCCACAGCGCCGCCAGGCCGCGACGATCCGCCTCGGCGCGGATGGCTCCGCGCCCCAGCACGAACAGGGACTTGCTCCACACCTCGGCGATGGCGCTGTCGACGCCGACGACCGTGACCGACGCGAGGTCGGACTCGGCCGGCTCGCCGGTGCGCGGGTCGATGAGGTGGTGGACGACGCGCTCGCCGACCGTCCACGAGCGGATGCGCGTGGACGACGTCGCGACGCCGACGTCGAGGACGCGCAGCACCGCCGCGGGATCGCCGCCGAAGGGGCTCTCCACGTCGACGAGCCAGCCCTCGCCCTCGGGGCCGTCGCCGAGGCACATGAGGTCGCCCCCGGCCTCGACGAGCACCGACTCGCCGGACCCGGCGAGCATCTCGGCCGCCCAGTGCACGGCCAGGCCCTTGCCGATGCCGCCGAGATCGACCGGCTCGCGGCCGACCCGCACCGCGGAGCGGGCCTCGTCGAGGTCGGGCCGCCACGGCTTGCGCCGCCCGGGGCGCCGGCGGGACGGGCCGGCGTCGTCGGACAGCGTGAGGCGGCGGCTCTCGAACGGCAGCGACCGGTCGTAGCCCAGGCCGGTGAGGGCCATGAGCACGCGCGGGTCGAACATCCCGTCGGTGGTGCGATGGGCCTCGGCCGCGGCGCGCAGCGCCTCGAAGCACTCGGGCGAGACCTCGTGCCACTTCCGACCGGCGGCGTTGGCCTGCATGAGGTCGCTCAAGGGGTCGAAGCGGGTGCACGTGGCCGCGACCCGCTCGACGAGGGCCTGCGCCTCGGCGACGTCCTCCTCGGCCGTGGCCGTCGGACGCACGACCCACACCCGCCACTGCGACGCCATCGAGCGGAAGGCGTGCCGCAGGTCGGCGCGTGCCGGCCGCACGTCGACGCCCATCAGCCCGAGGCGCCGGTGGTCGAGTGGCTGGTGGTCGAGCTCGACGAGGAGCCGGACGACGAGCCGCTCGACGAGGAGCCCGAGGTCGAGCCCGACGACTTCGTGGTCGTGGTGCTCTTGGAGCTCGACGACGAGGAGCGCGTCGACGAGGACGAGGACGACCGGTGCGAGCTCGACGAGCTGCTCGACGCGTGCGAGGAGCCCGACGACGCCGAGCCCTTGCTGATCGCCGCGGCCTGCTTCTTGAGCTTGGCCACCTGCTTCTTCAGCGACGCGACCGTCTTCTTCGCCTGGGCGACGTCCTTCTTCAGGACGACGACGGCGGGGTCGGCGCTCGGGGCCGCCGGGGCGGGGGCCGCCGTGGCGGTCACGGGCTGGTGCTCGGCCGCCCACACGGTGGTGCCGGTGAAGACCGCCGCCGTGGCGGGGGCGATGAGGGCCGCTGCGGTCCAGCGGGCCCGGGAGCCGCGGTCAGTCATCGTCGCCGTCCTCGTGCTCCTCGTGCTCGTCGTCGTCGTCATCGTCGTCGTCATCAGACCCCGAAGCGCCGGTCGAGCTGTGGGTCTCGGTGGGGCGCGGGGCCGGCTTGCTCGCGTGCGAGCTGCCGGACTTCTCGTGGTCCTCGACGGCCTGCTGGGCCCGGGCCGCCTTCTCGGCCGCGGCACGGGCCGCGGCGGCGCGGGCGGCCGCGGCGCGCTGCGCGTCCTTGAGGGCCTTCGATGCCTCGCGCAGCTGGCCCTGGAGGTCCTCGCTCTGCGCCTGCAGCGCGGCGAGCTCGGCCTCGAGCTCGGCGGCGGAGGTGTCGGCCACGGCGGTGGAGCCCGCAGCCACGGCGACCGGCTGGTAGGCCGAGCTGAGGCCCGCGGCGACCGCGACCCCGCCCGTGGCCAGCACGCCGCAGGTGGCGAGCGCCGTTCCGATGATCCTGCCTGTCGTCGACCGCATGGTGTCCCTCCAGCGCCGATCGGGAACCCCTCCCGATGTCGTAGGTCGATCATCGGCAGGTGCCGTACGGCGATCGCCTCGGCGGCGTCCAAGAACGGACCACGTTCGTCCAAGAAACGTCCAAGATCACCGGGAGTGACCGGGAAGCGCGCGCTCGGCTACGACGAACGGCGTACGACGGACGTCGGAGCGCCCTCACCGCCCGGGCAGGTGAGCCTGCCCTGACCTGCGGCGATAGCGGCCCGCAACCGATCCGGCGAGCATCACTCGCTCGCGGGTCGGGGGACGCCGGATCTCAGAGGCTGGACGCCTTGAAGGTGTTGCAGCGGTTGGGGTCACCGGTGGTGTAGCCCGTCTCGAGCCACCGCTGCCGCTGGGCCGACGTGCCGTGCGTGAACGCCTCGGGGATGACCCGGCCCTGGGTGCGCTGCTGGATGCGGTCGTCGCCGATGACGCTCGCGGCGTCGAGGCCGTCCTCGATGTCGGCGCGGGTGATCGAGTCGACGAACCCGGTGCGCACCGCGTTGCGCGCCCAGACGCCGGCGAAGCAGTCGGCCTGCAGCTCGAGGCGCACGGCGCCGCTCTCCGGCCCCTGCCGGTCCTTGCCGACGAGGGTGTCGTAGCCGGTGAGGTGCTGGACGTGGTGGCCGTACTCGTGGGCGATCACGTAGGTCTCGGCGAACGCGCCGCCCTGGGCGCCGAACTGGCTGCGCAGCTCGTCGAAGAAGCCGAGGTCGAGGTACACGGTCTCGTCGGCCGGGCAGTAGAACGGGCCCACCGCCGAGGTCGCGCTGCCGCAGCCGGTGCTCACCTGTCCGGTGAAGAAGACGGTGTCGGCCTTGCGGTACGGCGTCTGGCTGCCGTCGAGTGCGCTGGCCCAGTAGGCCTGCACGCTGTTGACCGCGGCCACGATGCGGCACTCCGACGACTGGTCGGCGTCGGCGCCCGTCTGGCAGCGCGAGGCCAGATCGCCCGACGTCGTGCCCTGGCCGGTGTCGACGGCCGTCTGCCCCGAGCCGCCCCCGCCGAGCACGCCGCTCATGAGCAGGACCACGACGCCCATGACGATGAGGCCGGTGATCCCGCCGCCCGCGAGCTTGTAGGCCATGCCGCCCGCCGCCACCGCGCCCGGGTTGATGCCCCCGCCACCGCCGCCGCCCGCGGACTGGCCGCGGCGGTCCTGGATCTGGCCGGTGTCGAGCTTGGCGTCGTCGTCGAAGTCCATGGCGCCCCCTTGCCCCTGCTGCCCGTGCTGACCGTGCTGCCGTCGGCCCCCGTGCCGGTGCGGCCGCCGTGGGCGGCCGTGCTGCCGACCCTAGGGGCGGTCCGGCCCGCGCGCAGCAGACTCCCGCTGCGGATCCTGGGCCCGGACGCGGGTCGACCCCGAGGCCCGGTCGGGGGTGACGGGCCTCGGGGTCGAGGTGCGGACGGGCCGAGGGGGCTCGGTCCGTCCAGCCGGCGGTGGCGGGGGCACCACGCCGGCGGTTCGGGGCGCTAGCTCGACCGCGTCCCTCAGCGGTCGCCCTTGCCCTGGTCGGCGGTGCCGTCGTCGTCGCCGGCCGTGCCGGTCGCGCTGGGCGAGGCCGTGGGCGAAGGCGAGTCGTCGTCGTCGGAGTCGTCGTCGCCGCCGTGACGGCCGCTGCGGTCGTCGTCGCCGTCGTCGTCGGAGCCGTGGCCGCTGTTGGACGAGCCGCGGCCGGAGTTGTCGTCATCGTCGTCGTCCGAGTCGTGGCTGCGGCTGGCCGAAGGCGAGGCCGACGAGTCGTCGTCGGAGTCGTCGTCGCCGCGCAGGCCGCCCTTGTCGTCGCCCGCGTCGTGCGAGGGGCCGTCGTCGCTGACGCCGTCGGGGCGCTCGCCGCCCTTGTCGTCGCCGGCGTCGTGGGTGGCCGGGTCGTCGCTCGACGGCGAGGAGCTCGGGGTGGCCGAGTCGTCCGTGGCGGACGGGCTCGCCGAGTCGTCGGACGGCGAGGCGGACGGCGTGGAGACGACGTCGTCGGCGCCGGCGCCCTTGGTCGGCACGGTGGCAGCGACGGCGGCGGTGCCGCCGAGGAGCACGACGCCGGTGGCGAGCACTGCGGCGATCTTCAGGTTCTTCATGGGGTGTCCCTCCCTCGGTGCCGGGGGTGTCCGCGGCGTCAGGAAGGACGCTAGGGAGGCGTCGTCGAAGAGGTCACCGGCGATCGTCCAAGTTTCATCTAAGGCTCGGCTCACCTTCGTCCGGGACGCCGGCCGGGGCCTCTCGGACGGCTCAGCCGAGGGCGATCCGGACCGGCCCGCCGTCCGCCCGCACGCCGCTGACCAGCGACGACGGCAGCCGCAGCACCCGGCCGGGCACCGCCGGCCACGCCAGCCGCACCCGGCCGACCCGGCGGCCGTCCTGCACCGCGACGACGACCGGTGCGAGCACCCGCTCGTCGGTCCAGGCCAGCAACCGGCCGCGCGCCGGCCCCGGCTCCCCCGGCCGCCACACCGAGGGCGCGACCCACCGCAGCGGGTCGTCGGCGACAAGCTGCACTCCGGGCGCGGCGGGTCCCGGCGACTCGAGCCACCGCCGCACGGAGCCGGCGACGTGGCGGCCGTCGAGCGCGCACACGTCGGCGGTGTCGACAGGGTGGACGACGTTGCCGGCGGCGAGGACGCCGTCGGCCGACGTGCGCAGCGCGGCGTCGACGCGGGGGCCGAGCGTGGCCGGGTCGAGGTCGAGGCCGCCGAGCCGCACGAGCTCGTGGTCGGGGATCCAGTCGGCGGTGAAGACCACGACGTCGCACTCCACGGTCCGGCGCCTGCCTGTGCCCACCTCGACGAACTCGACGGCCTCCACCCGGTCGCGGCCGACCACCCGCGCCACCCGCGCACGCGGCAGCACCGGCACGCGCAGCCCGGCCGACGCCGGCACGCGGAACGCGGCGTACGACTCGCCGTAGGGCCGCTCGGTCGTCATGAGCACGGGGCGGCAGCCGGCCTCGCGCAGGGTCAGCACCGCCGACCAGCTCACGAGCTCGGAGCCCACCACGACCGCCCGCGTGCCGGGCGAGCGGTGCTGCAGGTGGACGAGCTGCTGCAGCTGGCCGGTGGTCAGCACGCCGGCCGGCCGGTCGCCCGCCACGAGCCGTGCCGTGCGCGGCCGCTCGCGCGCACCGGTCGCGAGCACCACGGCGCCGCCCGTCACCGTCAGCCTGCCCTCGGGCGAGGTGACCTCGAGCGACCGCTCCCCCGCCCAGCCCGTGGCGGTCCAGCCCGTGCGGATGTCGGCGCCGGCGTCCTGCGCGGCCGCCACCAGGCGGCGGGCGTACTCGGGGCCGCTCAGCACGCGGCGCAGGTCGCGCATGCCGTAGCCGGGATGGTCGCTGTGGCGCGGGATCCCGCCCGCCTGCTGCTCGCGGTCGAGCACGAGCACCCGGTGGGTGCGCGCGAGGTCGGCCGCTGCGGTGAGGCCGGCGGGCCCGCCGCCCACGACGACGACGTCGGCCCGCACCTCGCTCCCGCCGCTCACGTCGTGTGCTCCTCGAGCAGCCGCGACACCTCGGCGCCGCAGAAGAAGCCCTGGCACCGGCCCATGAGCGCGCGCGTCCTGCGGCGGAGGCCGTCGAGGTCGGCGGGCGGGATGGTCGAGGCGAACGCGTCGCGCAGCTCGCCGGCCGTGGCGCGCTCGCAGAAGCACACCACCCGGCCGTACTCGGGGTCGGCGGCGATGCGCCCGGCGTCGGCGTAGGGCCGCAGGAACGCCTCGCCGATCATCGGCATGCGCGGCGTCGGCGGCAGCGCATCCCGCTCGACGAGCGGCTCCCCCGCCGACCGCATGAGCCCCACGACGTGCTCGGCCAGCGCCATCGACGCGGTGAGGCCGGTCGACCGGATGCCGCCGAGCAGCACGTACCGCTGCGCGGCATCGACGTCGACGACGTAGTCGCTGTGCTCGGTGGATGCGCGCAGGCCGGCGTAGGTGGTGGTGACCTCCTCCTCGAGCAGGCTCGGCATGATCCGCCGGCCCTTCTCGAGCAGCGAGGCCAGGCCCGTCTCCGAGGTGGAGGTGTCGGTGCGGTCGTCGAGGTCCTCGGCGGTGGGGCCGAGCATGACGTTGCCGTAGACGGTGGGGCTCACGAGCACGCCCTTGCCGAGCGAGCCGGGCACCGGCAGCACGATGGTCGGTGCGAGCGGCCGCGCCAGCTTGTCGAACACGATGAGCTCGCCACGGCGCGGCACCACCGTGAACCGTTCATGGCCGAGCTGCCGGTCGAGGACGTCGGCGCCCATGCCCGCGGCGTTGACCACCCAGCGCGCCGACACCGCGCCCCGGTCCGTCGCGAGCACCGTGCGCTCGGGGCCGACGTCGACGCGCTCGACCCGGTGGCGCAGCAGCAGGTGCGCGCCGCGGTGCACGGCCTCGGTCGCGTACGCGAGCGCCGCGGTCCACGAGCAGACGATCGACTCGTCGGGCACCTCGAGGCCGCCGAGCGCTCCGGGCCCGAGCGCGGGCACCCGCCGGTACACCTCGTCGGCGTCGACGATCCGCGTGCGCGCGTAGCCGTTCTTCTCCGCCTTGGCCTGCAGGCCGGGCAGCGCGTGGAGCTGCTCGTCGTCCCACGCCACCAGCAGCGCGCCGGTGCGCTCGACCGGCACCCCGGCCTGCTGCGCGTAGGCGCTCAGCAGCTCGTAGCCACGCGCCACCAGCCGGCTCTCGAGCGAGCCGGGGACGGCGTCGAACCCGGTGTGCAGGATCGCGGTGTTGGCCTTGCTCGTGGCGTCGCCGACATCCGCCCGCGCCTCGATCAGCGCCACCGAGACGTCGCGGCCCGCCAGCTCCCGCGCCACGGCGCAGCCCACGATGCCGCCGCCGACGACGGCGACGTCGACCTCGAGCACGTCGCTCACGCGCGCGGCTCCGGCAGGCCCAGGCGCACGGCGTCGCGCCAGCGCGCGAGGTGCTCGGCGGCGCGGTCGGCGGGCCACTGCGGCTCGAATGTGGCCGACGGGCTCCATCCCCCGACGACGTCGCCGACGGCCGCCGACGGGTCGAGGCCGATGCGCGCCGCGGCCGCGACGCCGAGCGCGGTGGCATCCGGCGACGGGTACACATCGATGGGCACCTGCGCGAGGTCGGCCTGCGCCTGCATCAGCGCGCGCGAGCGGGTGAGGCCGCCGTCGACGCGCAGCCGCGACACCGGCTTGCCGACGTCGCCCTCGACGACGCCGAGCAGGTCGACCACCTGCGCGGCCACACCGCGCAGCACCGCGCCGACGAGGTCGCCGCGCGTCGTCGAGAGCGTGACGCCGGAGAACGACGCGGTCGCGTCCGACCGCCACCACGGCGCGGCCAGGCCGGCGAGCGCCGGCACGAACAGCACGTCGTCGCTGCTTCCGGTGCTCGCGGCGTCGACCGCCTCGTGCTTCTCGAGCAGGCCGACGTCGACGAGCCACCGCACCGCCGACGCCGCGGTGTAGACCTGGCCGTCGAGGCAGTACGTCGTCTCGTCGCGCAGCCGCGCGGCGACCGACGTGGTGAGGCCGGCCCCCGATCGCGGCGCGCCGGATCCCGTGGAGGTCAGCAGGAACGCGCCGGTGCCGTAGGTGCACTTGGTCTCGCCGACATCGCGGCAGTCCTGCGCGAGCAGCGCCGCCTGCTGGTCGACCATGAGGCCGACCACCGGCACCTCGGGGCCGAACGCCGCCGTCGTGCCGACGACCTCGTCGCACGCGACGATCCGCGGCATCGTATCGTCGGCGAGGCCGAACAGCTCGAGCAGGCGCGGCGACCAGCGGACGGCGTCGAGGTCGAGCAGCAGGCTGCGGCTCGCCGTCGTCACGTCCGTGACGAGCTCGCCGGTGATCGCGTTGACGATCCACGTGTCGGTGGTGGTGACGACGCCCTCGCCCGTCACGTTGCGGCGGATCCAGGCCATCTTCGGCGCGGAGAAGTACGGGTCGAGCACGAGCCCGGTGAGCGCCGCGATCTCGTCGGCCTCCTCGCGCAGCCCGTCGCAGACGTCCTGCGCGCGGCCGTCCTGCCACACCAGCGCGACGCCGTGGGGCTTGCCGCTGACGGGGTCCCACGCGAGGACCGTCTCGCCCTGGTTGGCCAGCGCCACGGCGTCGACCCTGCCGCCGGCACGCGCGACCGCGCGCCGTCCGGCGTCGAGCACCGAGGCGAGCAGCTCGTCGGGGTCCTGCTCGACGCGGCCGTCGGCGAGGTAGTGGGGCCGCACCGGCGACTCGGCCGCGGCCACCACGGCGCCGTCGTCGACGACGAGCGCCTTGGTGCCCGACGTGCCCTGGTCGATCGCGAGGACGCGCACCGCGGGCTCTCCCTCCTGGCTCCGACCGCAGTGTTCCACAGCGGTGCTCGCGCCGAGCGGGGTCCGCCGAGGCCGGCGGGAGGGGTCAGACGCGCCGCTGGAGGTAGATGTCGTCGGGCCCCGGGCCGTACTGGTTGGCCAGCCGCTGCGAGGGCTGCACCAGCAGGATCAGCAGCCAGATCCAGCCGATGAACGGCAGGAACTGCACGAAGTACCAGGCGCCCGAGTAGCCGGCGTCGTGCAGGCGGCGGACGCACAGCGAGATGCTCGGGATCAGCAGCACGAGCAGCAGGAGCAGGGTGACCCAGCCGGCGCCGCCCGAGCCCGACTCCCAGTACACCGAGGCCGTCAGCAGCACCGTGAACACGAGCGCGAACCACCAGTACTCGCTGCGGCTCGACCGGCCCCGCGTGGCGAAGTAGCCGCGGAAGGCACGCGCCACCGCCTGCCACGGGTTCGCTGGCACCGGAACGCCGATGGGCGCAGTCCTCGCGTCGGGCGCCTCGACCGCCATGCCGTCCCCCTCGTCGTCGATGTGCTCGTCCCGACGCTAGCCCAGGCCGTCGACGTCGCCCACGACATCGAGGCCGAGCGACGTCGCCACGGCCACCGCCTGCGCGACGTCGATGCGCGTGCCGCGCAGCTTCGGCTGGCTGACGTCGAAGCTGCCGAGGTCCGAGCCGACGAGGTCCGCGCGCGTCAGGTCAGTGCCGTGCAGCCACGCCCCCGACAGGTCGCAGCCGCGCAGCGTCGCGCCGACGGCCTTGGCCTGCGCCAGGTCGGCCTCGCGCAGCCGCACGCCCGTGAACGACGTCCGGCCGAGGTCCTGGCCGGCCAGGCCCACGAGGCTCCAGTCGCCGCCCTCGACGACGACGCCGTCGAGCGCGCACGCCTCGAACCACGAGCCGGTGAGCTTGCACCCGGCGAACCGCGCGCCCGCCAGCCGGGTGCGCACGAAGGCGCAGCCGAGGAACGCCGACGACGTGTGCACCGAGGCGCTGAGCGTGCAGTCGCGGAAGACGCAGCCGGTGAAGGTCGCGCCGCTCGACGTCAGCGACGTCATGTCGACCTCGCGGAAGAGCACGCCCTCGAACGTCTCCCCGTCGAGCGCGCGGCCGTCCCAGTCCTCGCCGTCGACCTCGTCGGACGTCGGCGGCAGCGGGCGCGAGGGTCGGTTCGCCATGCCGCCACGCTAGCCCGCATCTGGTAGTCGATCCGCGCGCTCTGCCGCGCGATCCGACTACCAGATGCGGGCTAGCGTCGGGGCGTGGAGGCTGCGCCCGGAGTGCTCGACGACGTCGCCGCGCGGCTGCGCGCGGCCGGCTGCGTGTGGGCCGAGGACGAGGCCGCGCTGCTCGTGGCGGAGGCGCCGTCGGCCGCGGAGCTCGACGGCCTCGTCGCGCGGCGCTGCGCCGGCGAGCCGCTCGAGCGCGTGCTCGGCTGGACCGAGCTGCTCGGCGTGCGCGTGCCGGTGCCGGCGTCGACGTTCGTGCCGCGCCGCCGAAGCGAGCCTCTGCTCTCAGCGGCACTTGACCTGATCCCGGGCGGCTCGCGCAGCGTCGTCGTCGACGTGGGCTGCGGCTCCGGCGCGCTCGGGCTGGTCGTGCGGACGCTGCGGCCCGACGTCGTCCTGCACGCCACCGAGTCCGACCCTCACGCCGCAGCCGCCGCGGCCGAGGTGCTCGGCCCCGGCGTCGTCCACCTCGGCGACCTCGTCGATCCGCTCCCGGCGGCGCTGCTGGGGCACGTCGACGTCGTCGTCGCGAACCTCCCCTACGTCCCGGCGTCGCGGCTCGCTACGCTGCCGCGCGAGGCGCGCGACCACGACCCGCTGCTCTCGCTCGACGGCGGCGACGACGGCCTGCGGCTGCACCGCCGCCTCGCCGCGCGCATCGTGCCGTGGCTCGCGGCCGGAGGCGCGGTGCTGGCCGAGGTCTCGCCGGGCCAGGCCGACGCCTGCGCGGCGGCGTACTCCGCCCACGGCCTGACGACGGCGTACGCCGTCGACGACGACCACGGCTGCGCGGTGGTCACGGCCCGCGCCTGATCGCAGCGTCGATGGGGTCGGACCGCGTCGTCTGCGACGCGTTCCGACCCCCATCGGCGTCAGGCGGGGGCGAGGGTCGCGCCGTCGGGTCCCGGCACGAGCCGCAGGACGCGGTCGCCGACCGTGCGCGCCTCGTCCTCGTCGTGGGTGACGTGCAGGGCCGGGGTGTCCGACGAGCGCAGCACGTCGCGGACGTCGGCGGCCAGGCGCTCGCGCAGCTCGCGGTCGAGGGCGCCGAACGGCTCGTCGAGCAGCAGCAGCCGCGGCCGCGGGGCGAGCGCGCGCGCGAGCGCGACCCGCTGGGCCTGGCCGCCCGACAGCGTGTCGACCGGCCGGTCGCCGAGCCCGTCGAGGTCGACGAGCGCGAGCAGCTCGGCCACGCGCGCGTCGCGCTCGGCCGTGGGCAGCCCGTGGATGCCGTAGGCGACGTTGGCCGCGACGTCGAGGTGCGGGAAGAGCACGGCGTCCTGGAACACCAGGCCGATGCGGCGCAGGTGCGGTGCGACGCCGGTGATGTCGTCGCCGTCCCAGCGAACCGATCCCGACGCCGGCACCACGAGCCCGGCGACGGCGCGCAGCAGCGTCGACTTGCCCGCGCCGCTCGGCCCGAGCAGCGCCACCGCCTCGTGCGGCGCGACGTCGAGGTCGGCGCCGCCGAGGATCTGCGCCCCGCCGAGGGCGACGCGCAGGCCGCGCACCTCCAGCCCGGCGCTCACAGCTCGGCCTGCCCGGGACGCCGCAGCCGCTCCGCCAGCAGCACGACGGCGGCCGTCACGACGACGAGCACGACCGACAGCGCGGCCGCGGTGCCCACCCCCGCCTCGCCCGGCCGCGACAGCAGCCGGCCGATCTGGATGGGCAGCGTCGGGGCGTCGCTGCGCGCGAGGAACGACGTCGCGCCGAACTCGCCGAGCGACACCGCCGCTGCCAGCCCGGCGCTGACGCCGAGCGCGCGGCCGAGCACCGGCAGGTCGACCGTGCGCCACGCGCGGGACGGCGACGAGCCCAGCGTCGCGGCCACCTCGCGCAGCCGCGGATCCACCGCGCGCAGCACCGGCAGCACCGTGCGCACCACGAGGGGCACGGCCACGAGCGCCTGCCCGACCGGCACGATGATCCAGCTGCCGCGCAGATCGAACGGCCGCGCGGCGAACGTGATGAGCAGCCCGAATCCGAGGGTCACCGCGCTGGTGCCGAGCGGCAGCATCGAGGCCGAGTCGAGCAGCGGGCCGCCCCGCCGCGCGTAGGCGATCGCGCAGGCCGCCAGCCCGCCGACGACGACGGCGATCACCGTGGCCGCGACGGCGTACGACAGCGAGGTGCGCAGCGGCTCCCACACCGGCACGTCGCGCGTGCTCGGCCCGTCCTGCAGCAGGGCGCCCCACCAGTCGAGGCCCCATCCGTCGCCGACGCGCAGCGAGTCGTGCAGCAGCGCGAGCATCGGCAGCGCGACGAGCACGGCCAGTACGGCGGTCCACACGACGGCGGCGCGGTCGAGCAGCGAGCGCGGGGCCGCGGGCGCGACGTCGGCGCGGGCCAGCCGCTGGCGCACCGCGAGGCGACGCTGCAGCCGGCCGGCCACCACCAGCACGAGCAGCACGCCGACGAGCTGCAGCACCGCGAGCGTCGCGGCACCGGGCAGGTCGAACAGCTGCACCGTGCGCCGGTAGATCTCCACCTCGAGCGTCGTCGTGGTCGGGCCGCCGAGGACGAGCACCACGCCGAACGACGTGAACGTGAAGAGGAAGACCAGCGCGGCCGAGGCCAGCACGGCGGGGCGCAGCAGCGGCCACGTCACTGTGCGCAGCACGCGCCACGGCGAGGCGCCGAGGGTCGCTGCGGCGGCCTCGTAGCGGCGGTCGAGGTGCGACCACAGGCCGCCGACCACGCGGACGACGACTGCGATGTTGAAGAACACGTGGGCCAGCACGATCGCGCCCAGCGTGCCGGTCCAGCTCTCCGGCAGCAGCGCGCGGAACGCTGTGCCCACCACGACGGTCGGCAGCACGAACGGCACCGTGAGCAGCGCCAGCAGCACCCGGCGGCCCGGCACCGTGAGCCGGTGCAGGGCGTACGCCGCGGGCAGCGCCACGACGAGCGTGCCCACGGTCGACAGCACCGCCTGCAGCAGGGTGAACCAGACGACGCGCCACGTCGACGCCGACGACAGCACGTCGAGCCCTGCGGGCGAGAGCCCCCTGCCGAGCACCGTGAGCAGCGGCCACGCGAAGAAGAACCCGAGGAACACCGCCGGGACGACGGCGAACCACCACGCCGGCGGCGGCTGCACGCGCGCCGCTCCCGCCGGCGCCGCCCCAGGGGCGGGCGCCGACGTGCGGGGCGGCAGGAGGGTCGTCAGCGCAACGTCACCTGGTCCCAGGCGTCGACCCACTGGGCGCGCTTCGCGTCGATCTCGGCGGGGTCGATCACCAGCGGCTCCGACGGCGTCGCGGCCCACGTCGTGAAGACCTCGGGCAGAGGGGTGCCCGGCACGGCCGGGAAGACGAACATCGACAGCGGGACGTCCGCCTGCACCTCGGGCGAGAGCAGCCAGTCGACGACGGCGCGCGCCGCCTCCGGCTGCTCGGTGCCGGCGAGCACCCCGGCGTACTCGACCTGGCGGTAGCAGCTCGACTCCATCACGGACGACGCCGGCTTGGTCGGCTTCGGGTCGGAGGCGTAGACGATCTCGGCGGGCGGGCTCGACGCGTACGACACGACGAGCGGCCGCGAGCCCTTGCCCCCGGCGGTGTACTCGCCCTCGTAGGCCTCGGTCCAGCCGTTGACCACCTTCACACCGTTGGCGCGCAGCTTCGACCAGTAGTCCTGGTAGCCGTCCTCGCCGTAGGTCGCGATCGTCGCGAGCAGGAAGGCGAGCCCCGGCGACGACGTCGCGGCGTTCTGCACGACGAGCAGGTCCTTGTACTCGGGCTTCGTGAGGTCGTCGAGGGTCGTCGGGATCGCGATGCCCTTCTTCGCGAACCACGCGTCGTCGACGTTGATGCACACGTCGCCGTAGTCGACGGGCGTGACGGCGTCCTGCGTCGCGGCCTTGAGCGCGGCCGGCACGTCGGCGGCGGCGGGCGAGACGTAGGGGTCGAACACGCCGGCGGCCAGCGCGCGGGAGAGCAGCGTGCTGTCGACGCCGAAGAGCACGTCGCCCTCGGGGTTGCCCGCGGTGAGCGCAGCCTTGTTGACCAGCTCGCCGGCGTCGCCGCCGGTCACCACCTCGACGGTGATGCCGGTGCGCGCCTCGAAGTCCGCGAGCAGCGACTCGGTGAGCGCGAACGAGTCGTGGGTGAGCAGCCGCACCGTGGTCGGCGCGAACGTCGACGGGACCGGCGAGGGCGTGGTGGGCGCCGACGTGCTCGACGACGAGGTGCTGGCGCCCGAGCCGCACGCGGCGAGGACGAGCGCGGACGCGGCGGCAGCCGCGGCCATGACGAGCCTGGTGGTGGACGTGCGCAAGGAAGACCATCCCTCCGCCGGCATTACCCGGATCAGGTTCCAGGGTCGGCGGCGGTCGGCCACCCTCTCAGCCCGGCGATCCTCCGAGCTCCCCTTGCTCTGCTGTTGTGGCCGTCAGTCTACGACGGCTCGTCCGCGGCGCGAGCCGCCCGATCGGCGCGGGCCTTGGCCACGAACGCCGGAACGTCGACGTACTCGAGGCCGCCCAGCTCGAGGATGGCGTCGCGCACGATCGCGGTGATCTCGTCGGCGGTCATCGTGCGGGCGTCGATCGGCAGCGGCTCCGAGTAGCGGACGCGCGCCCGCTTCCGGAAGCGCCCGCCCGGCGGGTAGGTCACGGCCGAGGCGTGCACCGGCACATCCGGGTTGGCCTGGATCACCGGGACGAGCACGCGCTGGTGCAGCTTGTAGAGCTTGGTCGGGTCCGGCCCGCGGGTGGCCTCCGGGTAGAGGCCCATCATGTCGCCGGAGGCGAGCGCGAACGACGCCATCTCCAGCGCCCACTCGGTCGAGTCGTTGTCGCCCCGGCGCAGCGGCACCTGGCCCCACCAGCGGAAGATCAGCGCCGCCCGGCCCTCGTACCACTCGGCCTTGGTGAAGGCGAACACGCGCCAGCCGACCTTGCAGGTCTGCACGATCGGGTCGAGCGTGCCCTGGTGGTTCGAGGCGAAGATCGCAGCGCCGGGCTTGATGTGCTCGTGCCCCTGGAGGTCGATGGCGACGCGCAGCCGCACCGCCCGGAACAGCAGCTGGATGGGCTTCCAGCCCTTCGAGCGCACCGGTCGGCCGATGTCGAGCCCGGGGTGCACCGCGCGGCCGCGCTCGAGCAGCTCGGCGTACCAGGCGTCGAGGTCCTGGCGCCGGGCCGCGTCGCCGCTCACTGCACTCTCCGGTTCACACGGCTATCCAACAGTCCGGGCCGGGGCCGAGTCGACCGGGGTTGACGTCTCGGACCCGGCCCGGAGGGGGCGCGCTGAGGAGAGCGCGCTACTCGTCGTCGACGATGCGGCGGACGACGAGGATCGGGAGGAGGAACGCGGCGATCGCGCCGAAGAGCCACACGATGAGCGACGCGAGGATCCACGTCACGACGCCGTCGAGCTTGAAGTCCTTCGACACCGCCGCGGTGATGCCCAGGGCCACGAGCGTGCTGATGATGCCGACGCCGCCGGTGAAGGCGCGCGCGTGGCGGCGGGTCAGGCCCTCGGTGAGGGGCGCGAGGATCGACTGCACGACGGCGAAGATCAGCGCGACGAGCAGGTAGCCCGCCCACAGGAAGCCGCCGTCGATCTCGAACCCCGGCAGGATGATGTCGGCGACGACGATGCCGATGAGCGCCGAGACGAACCAGACCATGAGCCGGAGCAGGAACCTCACCACGCTGCGGAACCTAGCGGTCGCGGACGGGCCGGGTCAGCACCCTGTATCAGTCCGTGAGAACCGGCGTCCCCGGAACCGGTGTGACGGGAGTGCCTCGCCGGACTGCTGCGGCGGACGGGGTTCGGCGTCGTCGGGACTGCGCCCGTCGCGGCCCCTAGGCTCGCGCGTCGTGACAACCCGGTGCGCCGTCCTCCTCCGCGGGGTCAACGTGGGCAAGGGCAACCGCATCGCGATGAGCGACTTCACCGCGGTGCTCGCCACCACCGGCGCCACCGACGTCCGCACGCTGCTCAACTCCGGCAACGCCGTCTGCACCACACGGCGCAGCGCCGCGTCGCTCGAGACCGCGGTGGCCAAGGCGCTGGTCAAGGAGCTCGGCCTCGACGTCCCGGTCGTCACGCGGTCGTCGGAGGAGATCGACGCCGTCGTCGCGCTGAACCCGCTCGACGGCGTGGCCGACGAGCAGTCGCGCTACCTCGTCGCCTTCCTCGACCGCGAGCCCGACGACGACGCGCTCGCCGCGCTGCGCGAGGCCGAGACCGGCGACGAGGTGTGGCAGGTGCACGGCCGCGAGCTCTATCTGTGGCTGCCGGCCGGCGTGGCCGACAGCGCGGTCAACAAGCTGCTCATGCGCGGCGTCCTCGGCGTCACGTGGACGGCCCGCAACTGGGCGACGGTGCTGAAGATCCAGGCCGCCCTCTAGCGCTGCGCGCGGGCGGCGTCCTCGCGCAGGGCCGCGGCGATGCGGCCGTCCTGCTCGGCCGGCAGCGAGCAGCACGACCGGGCCTGGATGCGCCCGCGCACCGCGCCGACGGCGAACCACACCACGAAGGCGATCACCGGCAGGGCGAGGACGAAGCGCACCCGCCCAGGGTAGGGCCGCCCGGCGCCTGACGGGCAGACGAGAACCTGCTCGCGGGCCGTGCCCGCGCGCGGGAGGCTGCGCGCATGGTGAGCAGCGACCTGTGGGACGAGGCGACCGCCGCGACGTACGACGACGACGTCGCTGGCATGGCCGCTCCGGAGGTGCTCGGGCCCACGCTCGACCGGCTGGTGGCGCTCGCGGACGGCGGCCCCGTGCTCGAGCTCGCCGTCGGCACGGGCCGGATCGCGGTGCCACTGCTGCGGCGCGGCCTGGCCGTGAGCGGCATCGAGCTCTCGGAGCCGATGGCCGCACGCCTGCGGGCGAAGCTCCGCGACGACGAGCAGCTGCCGGTCGTCATCGGCGACATGGCGGAGGCCACGGCTGACGGCGCCGGGTCGTTCCGCCTCGTCGTCCTGGTGTTCAACTCGATCAGCAACCTGCGCACGCAGGACGAGCAGGTGGCCTGCTTCCGCAACGCGGCCCGGCATCTCGCGCCGGGCGGCCGGTTCGTCCTCGAGCTCGAGGTGCCGCCCCTGCGCCGTCTGCCGGTCGGGCAGACCGCGGTGCCCTTCGACGTCTCGGACGAGCACACCGGCTTCGACACCATCGACGTCGCGACGCAGCAGATGTCGTCGCACCACTACACGCGGATGCCCGACGGGTCGTACCGCTACGGCGTCGGGCACTTCCGCTACATCTGGCCGGCCGAGTGCGACCTGATGGCGCAGCTCGCGGGGCTGGAGCTCGAGAGCCGGCACGCGGGCTGGGACGGCGCGCCGTTCACCGCCGACAGCACCTCGCACGTGTCGGTCTGGCGCAAGCCCGCCTAGTCCTCGGCAGCGGCGGCCCGCACGAGGCGCGTCGTGCCGGCGTCGGAGACGAGCAGCAGCTCGTCGTCGCCGGCACCCGCCTCGAGACGCAGCTCGCGCTGAAGCGCGTCGAGCACCCGGCGCTCCTGCGCCATCAGGTCCTCGGGGCCGGCCATCATCGTCGTCGCGATCGGGCCGAGCACGAGGGCGCCGTCGGCGACCTCGTAGCGGCCCATCAGGCGGTTGATCGTCGCGCGGCCGGCGAGCTGCCCCTCGGGCAGGAACTCCAGCGTCGGCGACGACGCCTCGAGCACGGGCTCACCGTCGATCTCGACGATGTCCCAGGACGTCCCCTCGAGCTGCGCTGCATCCATGCCGGCAGCCTCGCACCGGACGGCGTCCGGCGCAGGCGGTTCAGCGCGAGGTGAAGCGCGCGATCGCGGCCTGCGCCTCGGGCGTCAGCAGCGAGCGGGCGATGGTCGCGGCCTCGTCCGCCGCGTTGTCGGCGCGGCTCGTCGACGACGCCGAACGCACCAGCCGCTTGGCCTCCGCGAGCGCCGACGGCGACATCGCGGCCAGCCGCGCCGCGATCTCGTCGGTGCGCGCGACCACGGCGTCGTCGTCGACGACCTCCGCGACCAGGCCCCAGTCGAGCGCCTGCTCGGCGGTGAGCACCTCGTTGAGCAGCAGGTGCTTGAGCGCGCGCTGGGTGCCGACCGCCCTGGGCAGCAGCCACGACGTGCCGGCGTCCGGCGTGAGGCCCACGCCCGGGTAGGCGGCCACGATCTTCGTGGAGCGCGCGGCCACGACCACGTCGCCGTTGAGCACGAACGACAGGCCCGCGCCGGCGACCGCGCCGTGGATGCCGACGACGACCGGCTTGGGCAGGTCGCCGAGCCGCCGCAGGCCCGACTCCGCCAGCACCGCGAGCTCGTGCAGGCTCGCGGCCGGGTCGTCGGAGGCGAGGAACGACGTGACGTCGCCGCCGGCGCAGAAGCGCGGCCCCGCGCCGCGCACGACGACCACGCGGACGTCGTCCTGCTCGAGCCGCCCGAGCGCGTCCTCGACCGCCTTCATCATGTCCAGCCCGAACGCGTTCGACGCGTGCGGCCGGTTGAGGGTGAGGACGGCGACGCCGTTGGCGATGTCGAGCAGGATCGGCGGCTGGTCGGTCTCGGTCACCCGCCCAGGATGCACGCCACGGCTCCCGTGTCAGGAGTCGGGCTCCAGCAGCTCGATCTCGACGTCGGCCACGAGATCGGCGCCGGTCGCGTGGACGACGACGCCCGACACCAGCGCGACGTCGACCGGCGCCTCCGGCGTCGACAGCCCGCGCACCAGCAGCCGCAGCTCGTCGACCGCGATCCGGCGGACCACCTCGGTCACCTCGACGAGGCCGGGCACGGTCCCGGTGCCGACGACGTCGTGGAGACGGTTCACCAGCATCGACTCCTCGACGTCGTGGCGGTCGACGACGACGCCGGACACCCCGGCCTCGAGCGCGCGCCTCGCCTCGACCAGCGCGCCGCAGGCCGACGTCGTGCCGGGCACCCCGGGGCGGCTGACGGAGCCGACGACGCCGCTCTCGAGGCCGATGTGCGGCAGCGCGAGGACGACGAGGCGGTGGCGTACGCCGTCGAGCGGCGCGTGGCCGAGGGCGGCCCGGATGCCGGTGCGGCCGAGGAGCGGCAGGCCGCCGAGCGAGGCGACGTCGAAGAAGTGGCCCCACCGGCGGCGGACGTCGCGGCGCAGGTCGGCCATGAGCTCGTCCCGGCAGACCGACAGCAGCGGCAGCGCGGTGTCGGGGGCGAACCCATGCGGGCCGAGCTCGGCCTCGAGCAGGTCGAGGAACTGCTCGGATGGGGCCGCCCCGGCGTACGGGGCCGGGTCTGCGCTCACCCCTCCATCGTCGCGGGAGCGCGGCGCCCGTCGCAGGCGTTAGCGGCGCCCGGCCCGGTGTCGTCGATCACCAGCGGGCGGCCCGCCGTCAGGACGCGATGCCGACCCAGGACGAGCGCGTGGTGGCGGTCTCGCCGACGGTGGAGCTGAGCGTCGCGCCGGCGTACCGCACCTGCCAGCTGCCGCTCTGCCGCTGGGTGACGGTCGTGGCCGCGCGGTAGACCGAGCGCTTGGTGGAGGCCTTCAGCGTGAGCTTCTTGTAGAGCTTGGCCACGCCGGTGCTCGACGGGATGAACCACAGCGTGACCGTGCGCGTGGTGGCGCCCTTCGGCGAGGCGACCAGCGCGACGCGCACCGTGTTGGACGCACCGGCGGGCACCGGCGTGCGCGACGGGGTCAGCGTGAGGGTCGACGGCGTCGACGTGGTGATGAGCGAGGCCTTGGGGCAGCTGCCGCCGACGAACCGCATCGTGTTCCAGTAGATGCGCTGGCCGGGGTGGCCCGACCACGGCGCCGAGACGGTCGAGACGCCGAGGAACTGCGAGTCCTTCGACAGGATCGCGGCGCGGTGGCCCGGCGAGTTCATGTACATCCGGAACATCGAGTCGGCAGTGCCGGTCGTGTAGGCGATGTTCTCCCGCGCGCTGGTCCACGTGCAGACCGACGACGCCTTGGTGGCGAACGAGCTGTCGTGCTGGAACCCGGTGAAGCCCTTCGACGCCATCGTGAGCGACCAGCTTCGCGACTGGGAGGCCAGCGGGCCGAACTGCGCCAGCGGCGGCAGGCCGTGGGCGATGCGGGCCTGGTTGACGAGGACGGCGAGCCGCGAGTCGTACGACGGCGCGTCGGTGGCTGCCTGGGCGGGACCGGCGGGCAGCACCACGAGGGCGGCCAGCAGGCCGACGAGCGCGGCCAGGAGGCCGGCCCGGCCCACAGGCGAGCGCGACGCCTTCGCAGCGAGCACCAGCACGTCCCTTCCCCACGGCCCGAGGGCCGCCCCTGCGCCAGCCCCCACGACTGGCGACGCCCCCGAGGACGGGGGCGCCCGCCGACGCTACGAAGCCGCCGAGCGGGGGTGTCAAGGCACCGGACGGGTCATCGGACGGTCAACGGACGCTCACGATGGGCCGTTCGTGCGTGGCTCGCGGGTCCCGGCGTGAGAAGGCTCACGTCGCGCTCAGGATCGGCCCGCCGGGCATCAAGGTCCGTCCGGGTGAGCCGAGAAACCCACGGTGAGGTCCTCCGCAGCCCGCCCGCGCCTGACCGCGCGCGCCGCCGTCGTGGCGGCGGCGCTGGTCGCGCTGCTGGCCACCTGGCTGCCGGCGACGGCCTCCCCCGCGCATGCCGCGAACCCGCCCGTCGAGCCCGTCACGCCGGTCTTCACCGGGGTCGTCGACGTCAAGCCCGAGTACCAGGGCCAGGTGCTCTGCGACCCGACGCCGAAGCCCGGGACCGTGCGGCTCGGCGAGATCATCAAGGCGACCTACCCCGCCTACGCGACGATCGGCTACGAGCGCGACTGCTCCGCCGGCGGCCAGAGCGAGCACAAGGACGGGCGCGCGCTCGATTGGATGGTCAGCGTCCGCAACGCCGGCCAGAAGGCCGCAGCCGAGGCGTTCCTCGCCTGGCTGCTCGAGCCCGACGCCGACGGCGTCCCCGCAGCGATGGCCAGGCGCCTCGGCGTCATGTACATCGGCTGGGACGACCGCATCTGGCGCGGCTACGGAACCACCGGCTGGAGCGAGCTGTTCGACTGCCAGAGCAACACGGCCAAGGCGGCCGCCGCCTACGACAACACCTGCCACCGCAACCACATCCACATCTCGCTCACGTGGGACGGCGCGGCTGCGATCACCTCGTTCTACGACGGCACGTCGGTCACGGCCGGCGCCTGCCCCGCCCCGACGACGACGCTGACGGCGCCCGCCGCGATGGCCTACCAGCTCATCCCGGTGCCGGCCGTGCGCGTGCTCGACACCACGGCGCGCATCGGCGTCGCCGCGCCCTGCCGCGCCTACGGCCCCGGCTGGAGCGGCCAGCGCCGGGCCGTGTCGGTGAAGGTCACCGGCCAGGGCGGCGTGCCCGCGACCGGCGTCGGCGCGGTGCTCCTGCGCGTGTACCCGGCGGGCACCAACACCACGACGAACCTGCAGGTGTGGACCACGGGCGCGTCGTCGCCCACCGGCAACGCGGCGGCCAACGGCTACCGCGGCAAGGGCGTGACGTCGTCGTACGTCGTGCCGGTCGCCTCGGACGGCACCGTGCGGTTCTCCACCAGCTACGGCGCGACCGACCTCGCCGCCGACGTCCTCGCCTGGGCGCCGACGTCCAACCAGGTCGGCGTCGCCTCGACCACGCGCGGCAACGTGCACGTGCAGGCCCCGTCGACGGCGGCCACGCTGACCGTCGCCGCGGGCGAGACCGCGGTCGTGGCCCTCGGCGGCACCGCCGGAGTCCCGGCGTCGGGGCTCACCGGCGTGCAGCTGCGCGTCTCGACCACCGCCCCGTCCGGCGCCTCCGGCAGCATCCGGGTCGGCTCGGTGACGGCCGACGGCGCCGCGCTCCCGGCCCGCTTCACGGTGCCGGTCGCCGGCACGTCGGTGCGCAGCTCGGCGGCGACCGTGGCCACCGACGACGGCCGGATCGCCGTGCGCAACTACGGCGCCGCACCCGTGTCGATCACCGTCGACGTCCTCGGCTGGTACGGCACCGCGAAGGACACCAGCGGGCTGCGGTTCGTGCCGCGGTCCCCGCTGAAGATCGTCGACTCCGCCGCCGCCCTCGCGCTCACGGCGCCGCTCGTGGCCGGGACGCCGGCGACGGTCGTGGTCCCGGCGACCGCGGTGCCCACGACGGCGCGCGGCCTCGTGCTCTCGGTGCAGACGCGAGGACGGGCCGCGACCGGCGGGCTGGTCGTCGAGCGCCCGGGGGCCTCGTCGACCGGCCGCAGCGCGGACGTCGTGTCGGGCACGTGGACGACCGATCTCGTCGTCGTCCCGCTCGGGGCCGACCGGTCTCTCGTCCTGCGCTCGACCGCGGCCGCAGACGTGCGGGTGCACGTCCTCGGCTACCTCCGCTAGTCGCCGTCAGAGCGCCCAGCGGCTCTCGCGGCCTAGCGGCCGAGGAGCTTGCCGAAGAACGACGTCTTCTCGGCCGGCGGGCAGGCGCACCGCTGCGACTTCGGCACACCGCGCATCACCTGGTCGACGTGCTGGCCGCAGCCGGCCCACGTCGCCTTGCCGCACCGCTTGCAGGTCACCTGTCGGCACATGGTCGGCCGTCTCCTCGTCGTTCGCGTGGTCGTCCGGGGGTTCGTCCCACCGGGTGGTCGTGGTGCTGAGCATATACCCCCGGGGGTATATGCTCAGCACCGTACCCCGATCGCGAGAACCCTCGAGGAGAACCCCATGTGCAGCCCCGCCACCTGCAGCCGCTGCGGCAAGGTCACCTGGTCCGGATGCGGCATGCACGTCGACATGGTGCTGGCCCGCGTGCCCGAGCAGCAGCGCTGCACCTGCCGCTGAGGCCGGCCGCGGCCGACCGCCCGACGGGCGGACGAGGCAGGCCCGGGACCTCGCGTCCAGCGCTCCCCCGTGCTGCGCTGGACGCCGGTGCACCGGGCCTGCAGGGCACACCCTGCTGCATCCGGAGACCGGGCAGTCTTTATTCGGGGGCTCCCGAATCGTGCGGATGACCTGCGGCGATGCGACCGCGTACGCGGGCTGACACCGCGGACCGGCGCCGTCAGCCCAGGCGGGAGGGATTGGCCTCGAGCAGCTGCCACCCGAGCCGGGTCGGCCGGTAGAGCACCTCGCGCCCGTGGCGCTCGGAGCTGACCAGCCCGGACTGCCGCAGCACACCGAGGTGCTCGCTCACCGTGCCCATGCTCATCGAGGCCGCGCGCGAGATCTCCGACGTGGTGCGCGGCGACGTCGTCCACCGCAGCACGGCGGCGCGCGTGCGCCCGAGCAGCGCGGTGAGGCCGTCGTCGGCGGGGTCGACGCCCTGGTCGAACACGAGCCCGGCCGACCGCGTCGAGAACACCAGCCACGTGTGGCTCGGGTCGTAGGCAGCGAGGCCCGCGTAGGGCGCGTTGAACACCGTGGGCACGAGCAGCAGCCCGCTCCCCGTGCGGTCGTAGCGCTGCGCCGTGCGCGTCGGCGACACGACGAGATCGATGCCGTCCCAGGTGACGCGCGAGTGCAGGCGGGCCAGCATCGCGCCCATCCCCGCCTCGCCGGCCAGCGTGGTCCACCACGCGATGTCGGCCTCGAGGTAGCGCAGCATCGTCGGCCACCACGGCGCGACCAGCACCTCCCACGCGAGCTGCAGCGCCTCGCCCAGCAGCGTGCCCGGCTGCTCCGACTCGATGAGGGGCCGCATCTCCGCGGGCGGGCGCGGCAGCTTCTCGGCCATCCACGACCGCACGTCGTCGGGCCCGACTCCCACGAGGTGCTCGACGATGACGGCGACCTCGCCGAACGACGTGCCGTCGGGCCGCTCGACGCCGGGCAGCGGGAACCACGGCGGCACGAAGCCGTCGACCGGGATCAGCGCCACCAGCATCCGCAGCAGCGGGTCGTCCATGCGCGGGCCGACGGTTCGGGCCCAGTCGTCGTACGGCGAGGGCGAGGATCGCTGGAAGGTGCGCAGCGCGTGGACGGTCTCGGTGACCTGGGAGGTGGCGAACCGCGTCGCGAGGATGTCCTCGCCGGACAGCGTGATCCGGTGCTCCACCACCACGGCCCCTCCCCCGTCGCGCCCCTCCCTCGCACCGTAGCGCCAGCCGCCGCGTGCCCGCCCGTCGAGCGGCTGCCCTCCCCTACGCTCGGCCACGCACCGGCCGATAGCCGACGCCGACCCCGGAGGACGCGATGACCAGGCCCGTCGACACCAGCGCCGTCGGCCCGGGCGATGTCGAGGCGTTCGCGCGCGACGGCGCGGTCGTGCTGCGCGGTCTGTTCACCCCCGAGGAGGTGGCCGCGGTCGAGCGCGGCATCGAGCGCAACCTCGCCGACCCGTCGCCGCTGTTCCTCGTCGCGAGCCGCGGGGACGACCCCGGCCGCTTCGTCGAGGACTTCTGCAGCTGGCAGCGGATCGACGAGTTCCGCGACATCGCCTTCGAGTCGCGGGCGGCCGACGCCGCGGGCACGCTCATGCGCAGCAGCACGGTGCGGCTCTTCCACGACCACGTGCTGGTCAAGGAGCCCGGCACGCAGCAGGAGACCCCGTGGCACCAGGACCAGCCGTACTACAACGTCGACGGCTGGCAGAACGTGTCGATGTGGATGCCGGTCGACCCGGTCGCGCCGGAATCGACGCTGGAGTTCCTTGCGGGATCGCACCAGCAGGGCTGGCTGCTGCCGAGGTCGTTCATGGACTCGCAGGCGAAGTGGTTCCCCGAGGGCTCGCTCTCCGAGCTGCCCGACATCGAGGCCGACCGCTCGGCGCACCGCATCCTCGGGTGGGGGCTCGAGCCCGGCGACGTCGTCATGTTCCACATGCTCACCGTCCACCACTCCTACGGCGTGCCCGGTCGCTCTCGGCGACGGGCGTTCTCGCTGCGGTTCCTCGGCGACGACATGACGCACGCTCCACGGCACTGGCGCACGTCCCCGCCGTTCCCCGGCCTCGAGGATGAGCTGCCCGCCGGCGCGCCGATGGACCACCCGCTCTTCCCCGTCCTGCGTTCGCCGTCCTGACCCGGAGGCCCCGCGTCCGGAATAGCGTCGCCCCGTACCGCGGTTGGGGCGGGGGCGCGAGGGGCGCGCGCACGGACGGCGAGGGCGAGGGGGCACGGTGAGCGATCCGCAGCGCACGGCCGCGGAGGAGTCGTCGCTGTGGACCCACGGCCGCACCTTCGCCGACCGCCTCAAGGCGGAGAACGGCAGCTCGCTGGTCCTCCTCGGCGCCGCGGTGCTCGGCCTGCTGTGGGCCAACATCTCGGCGACGTCGTACGAGGGGTTCTGGACCACCGAGCTCTACGTCGGCGTCGGCGGGCACGAGCTCGCCCTGACCCTGCGCGAGTGGGTCAACAGCGGCCTCATGGCCTTCTTCTTCTTCGTCGTCGGGCTCGAGGCCCGGCGCGAGCTCGACCTCGGCGAGTTCCGGACCCGCCGCAACCTGCTGCTCCCGGTCGCCGCCGGCGTCGCCGGCATGGCGGCCGCCGGCGTCCTCTACCTGCTCGTCACCTGGGGCACGCCCGAGGCGGCCGGCTGGGGCGTGCCGCTGTCCACCGACACCGCCTTCGCGCTCGGCGTGCTCGCCGTCGTGGGCCGTGGCAACCGGCGGCGGCTGCGCGCGTTCCTGCTCAGCGTCGTCATCACCGACGACATCGTGATCCTGCTCGTCATCGCCTTCGCGTTCACCGAGTCGGTGCAGCTCGGCGCGCTCGCCGTCGCGGCGGCGGCGGTCGGCGTGATCGTGGCGCTGGCGATGCGGCACGTGCGCGGCGGCGCCCCGTACCTGCTGCTCGGCGTCATCGGCTGGGTCGCGCTGCACGAGTCGGGCATCGACCCCGTCATCATCGGCCTCGTGGTCGGCCTGCTGGCCTTCGCCCGCCGACCCGACCGCGAGACCCTCGCCGATGCGACGTCGCTGTTCGTCGGCTTCCGCGAGCAGCCGACCGCTGCCGCGGCCCGCGAGGTGCAGACCGGGCTGCGCTCCGCCGTCTCCCCCAACGAGCGGATGCTCCACCAGTGGGAGCCGTGGAGCGCCTACGTCGTCGTGCCGGTGTTCGCCCTGGCCAACACCGGCTTCGTCATCCCGTGGTCGACGCTGGGCGAGTCGCTGACCGAGCCCGTGACCATCGCGGTGATCCTCGGCCTCGTGCTCGGCAAGCCGCTGGGCGTCGCGCTCACCACCTGGCTCGGCGTGAAGCTCTCCCGCGGCCGTCTGCGCACGCCCGTGGGCTGGGCCGGCGTGCTTGGCACCGCGACGGTGTCCGGCGTCGGCTTCACCCTGAGCCTGCTCATCGCGACGCTGGCTTTCGAGGGCAAGGCGCTCGACGACGCGAAGCTCGGCGTGGTCGCCGCCGCGCTGCTGTCGACCGCGCTCACCTGGCTGGTCTTCCAGGTCGTGCGGCTGCTGCCCGACCAGACCCGCGAGCGGGCGCTGTTCGGGTCCTCGGCCTTGCCGCCGGACCTCGCCGACGACGTCGACCTCGACCGCGACCACGTGCGCGGCGACCTCGACGGCGAGGTGACGCTCGTCGAGTACGCCGACTTCGAGTGCCCCTACTGCGGCCTCGCCGAGCCCATCGTCGAGTCGCTGCTCGAGGGCGACGCCGGCCTGCGCTACGTGTGGCGGCACCTGCCGCTGCGCGAGGTGCACCCGCACGCCCAGCTCGCCGCGGAGGCGTCCGAGGCGGCGGCGTCGCAGGGCCGGTTCTGGGAGATGCACGACGTCCTGCTCGACCACCAGGGGAAGCTCACCGTCGCCGACCTCATGGGCTACGCCGAGCAGATCGGGCTCGACGTCCGCCGCTTCACCGACGAGCTGAAGTCGCGCAAGCACGCGCTGCACGTCGACGCCGACGTCGAGACCGCCGACGCCAGCCAGGTCACCGCCACGCCCACGTTCTTCATCAACGGCCAGCGCTACACCGGGCCGGTCGAGACGGAGGCGCTGCGCGAGGCCGTGGCCCTGGCGCGCCAGAACAGCCGCGCCGCCGCGGCGCTCGAGGCCTGAGGGCCTCCGCCCGCTGCTCGGACGACCGCTCGGCGCACGGCCGGATACCGGATCGGACGCGGCCGGGCGCGATCCCGATTCAGGAACTAGCCTTCAGCAGTGGGACGGCTGTGGTGGGAGCGCGCGACGGGCATGGACCCGATCGGGCTCGACGCGCGCGACATCGACTGGGAGTCCTTCTGGGGCCCGCGCACCGAGTGGCCCGCGCAGCTGCGCGCCGCCATCGAGACCTGCTTCAGCACCCGGTTCCCCGTCCTGGTGACCTGGGGCCCCGACCTGCAGATGCTCTACAACGAGGGCTACCGGCAGTTCATGGACGACGCCAAGGGCGCCGACGCCCTCGGCCGCCCGGTGCTCGACGTCTGGTCCGAGATCCGCGACGACATCGAGCCGCTCTTCCGCGGCGTCCTTGAGACCGGGCAACCGGTCTTCATCGAGGACTCCCCTCTCGACATCGCGCGCGGCGGCCAGATCGTCGAGGCGTTCTTCACCTGGTGCTACTCGGCGCTGCGCGACGACACCGGTGAGATCGTCGGCGTGCTCGACATCGCGATGGAGACCACCGACCACATCGTGCGGCGCCGCCAGCTGTCGCTGCTGCGGGCCGTCTCCGAAGTGCTGCAGACCGCGCCCGACGACCTCGGCGGCATCGGCACCGCGCTGGTCGACGCGCTGCGCCGCTACGACCGCGACGTGCTCGGCGCCGAGGTGCACGTCGTCGACGAGGGCACTCTCTCGCTGCTCGCGCGCACCGACCCGCGCCGGTCCTCCGGCGTCGACCCGTCCGCGCTGGACGCGGTCCTCGGGGCTCGCGAGGGAAACCGCGTCGGCAGCCACTGGGTCGCACCCCTGCGCTCCTCCGGCGACACCGATGCCGTCGGCGTCGTCGTCCTCGAGCTCGACCCGCACCGCTCGCTCGACGGCCCGTACCGCGACTTCCTCGAGGTCCTCGTCTCCACCGTGTCGTCGGCGATGAGCGCGGCCGTGCGGCGCACGCGCGCGTTCGGCGAGCTGCGCACGGTGAGCGAGACCCTGCAGCTGTCGATGGTCCCGGGCCTCGCCGTGCCCGGCGGCACGGTCGGCCGCTACGTCCCCGCGGTCGGCAGCCTCGCGGTCGGCGGCGACTGGTTCGACGCCGTGCCGCTGCCGGGAGGGCGCACCGCGCTGCTCGTCGGCGACTCCGTGGGCCACGGCCTCCCGGCCGCCGCGGTGATGGGCCAGCTGCGCAGCGCCTCGCGCGCGCTGCTGCTCGACGACCGCCCCCCGAGCCAGGCACTGGTCTCCCTCGACCGGTTCGCCGCCACGGTCGACGGCGCGATCTGCACCACCGTGGTCTGCCTCATCGTCGACCCCGACGCCGGCTCGGCCACCTGGTCGAGCGCCGGCCACATGCCCATCCTCGTCGTCGGCGAGGGCGGGGTGCGCTGGCTCGCCGGCGGGCGCGACGTACCGCTCGCCGTCGTGCCCGATGCGCCGCGCACCGAGCACACGGTGGCGCTGCGGCCCGACGACATCGTGGTGGTGTTCTCCGACGGGCTCGTCGAGCGCACCGACGAGGTGATCGACGTCGGCCTCGAGCGCCTCGCCGAGGTCGTGTGCTCGCAGCTCGGCGAGATCCGCGCGCAGACCGCGCTCGTCGGCATCGAGAAGGCGCTCGAGACCGCGGCCGACGCCATCCTCGACCGGATGCTGCCCGACGGCGGCCGCGACGACGTCGCGCTCGTGCTGCACGCGGCCGGCGTCCCAGCCTCGTAGGGTCGGCGTCGTGAGGCACGCCCCGTGAGCCCCGCGGCCGCCCCCGGCCCCGTGCGCGTCGACCAGTGGACCTGGGCGATCCGCCTGTACCCCACCCGCTCGGCGGCCAGCGAGGCGTGCCGCGCCGGCCACGTGAAGGTCAACGGCGCCAGCGCGAAGCCCGCGCAGCACCTCAAGGTCGGCGACACCGTGCGCGCGGTGACCAAGGGCGGCGAGCGCATCGTCGTCGTCACCGGGCTCATCGCCAAGCGCACGAGCGCGACCATCGCTGCGCAGAACTACGAGGACCGCACTCCTGCCCCGCCGCCGCGCGAGGAGCGCGCGGCCCCGGTGCTGCGCGAGCGCGGCAGCGGCCGACCGACCAAGCGCGACCGCCGTCTCACTGAGAAGCTGCGGGGCCGCTGATCCGGAGGATCTCCTCGGCGAGGTCCTGCGGCCGCTCCTCGGCCACGTAGTGCCCGCAGCCTCCGAGCCGCGTCGACCGCGCGTCAGGGAGCAGCGCCTCCCAGCGGCGGAGCTCCTTGTCCCGGAAGGCGAGGTCCTTCATGCCCCAGACCAGGGCCGCGGGCCGACCTCGGAGGCGGTCGCGCCGCGCCCACAGCTCGTCGAGCCAGTCGCTTGAGCCGACGATCTCGCGGGGGAACACCGCACTGCCCATCCGGTCCGCAGGCGTCGCGAGCGGGGCCGTGTAGTGCTGGTGGATCTCGGGTGTCAGCTTGCTCCGGTCGCCGTACACCCGGGCGAGGAAGCTCCCGGCGAAGAAGTTCCGGCGCAGGATGAGGCGGCGTCCGACCGGGCCGCCCATGAACCTCGAGAAGCCCTGGTAGTACCAGTCGTCGCGGACGGCCCACATCCACGTGTTGGTGATCACGAGACCGGCGACGCGGTCCGGGTTGTCCAGTGCCCACGACAAGCCGAGCGGGCCGCCCCAGTCGCCCACCACCAGCGTGGCCCCGCGCAGGTCCAGCGAGTCGAGGAGCGCACCGAGCGACTGCGCCTGGTCGCGCGGGAGGTAGGAGTAGCCGCGCGGCTTGTCCGATAGCCCGAAGCCCAGCAGGTCCGGCGCGATGGCCCGTCGGCCCCCGAGCAGCGGGATCACGTTGCGGAACAGGAACGACCAGGTCGGGTTGCCGTGCAGCAGGACGACGGGCGGCCCCTCCCCCTCGTCGAGGTAGTGCATGCGGCCGGACGGCGCGTCGAACCAGTGGGGTTCGAACGGGTACATCGAGCGGTCCAGCCAGGGAGGAGCAGCGGCGTCGGCCATGCCCGCACGCTAGCGACGACGAGCGGCCCGACGGCATGGCACCGTCGGACCGCTCGTCCCCTGTCGGGGCTACGCGGGCGGCTCCGTGGTGACGGTCAGCTTCTGCGGCGCCGGGTCGTAGACGAAGGTGGTCACCTCGTCGGGTGCGACCGTGAAGGACACGGTGTCGCCCTGGAGGGACCCGTTCACCGCCGCCTGCACCGTGTAGGTGCCGGCAGGCACGGTGGTCAGGCCCAGCCGGAACACCTTGTCGCCGTCGGGGTCCTGCAGCCACGCGCGCATGCACGACGCGTCGTCGTCGGCCGGGCATCCGAGCTCGCTCTGGAACGAGCCGGTGGCCACGACGATGTCGGACAGCCGGTCGTTGGTGATCCAGTGCGTGCGGTGGTCGTAGTAGAAGTTGATCGGGCCTCCGTCGGCCGTGTAGCCGATGTCGCCGCCGTTCTGGATGCCGCCGACGCCGTAGTTCTCGTCCCACTTCCTGTCGATCGCAGCCTTGAAGGCGTAGCTGCCCGCCGTGGGGCTCACCGTGCCCTTCCAGATGCCGTCGGCGTCGTCGAGCTCGAGCTGGGCCTGCTCGCAGCCCGGGTCCCAGTCGCCGGGGTTGCTGCCGCCGTCGCTGCTGCTGTCGGGGCAGCCGATCTCGGAGCCGTGGCTGCCCGGGATCGAGACAGCGCCCGGCTGCGTGACGTTGCCGACCGGCGGGATCACGACCGGCGCCTTGCCGACGATGCCCCAGGTGGAGGCGACGCCGAGATCGCCGTCGTGGTCCTTCACGACCACGCGGTACTCGACCAGCGAGCCCTTCGGCAGACCGCTCACGTCGTGGAAGACGCGGTACGGCGCGTTGTCGTCGGTGCCCAGCGTCGTCCAGGAGCTGGAGCCGACCGGGCGCCAGAGCACCGTGGCCTGGACGAAGTCGTCGGCCGCGAGCGCGACGCCGATGGGCGTGCGCCCCTCGAGCACCGAGCCCGCCTTGCCCGACGTGATGGTCGGCTCGGGCGACACGGAGTCGGCACCGAGCTTGCGGTCGGCGCGGTACACCAGCACCGAGCGCGCGGGCACGGTGACGGTGACCTGCTTGTCCGCGCCGCTGCGCAGCACCGCAGCGCCGCGCGGGCGCTGGGTGAGCGAGTACGACGGCCAGATGCGCGTGAACGACGACTTCGAGGAGTAGGTCGGGAAGGTCGCCTGCTTCGTGGTGTCGGCGCTGTTGGCCACCACCACGAACTCACGGTTCTGCCCGGCACTGATCCGGCTGAAGGCGTAGATGCCGGGGCCGTCGTCGGCGTAGCGGTGGATCTGCGCGCCGTCCGCGAGGGTCGGGTGCTTGGTGCGCAGTGACGAGAGCGACGAGATCCACCGGTACATCGGGTGCTTCGGGTTGTAGTTCGACGTCGCCGTGGTGGCGTCCGTGCCGATGAGGTCGTCGTCGTTGTAGCTGGCGACCTGCGAGGCGAACATGTCCTGGCGCGCGTCGCGGTCGCCGCCGTCGCCGGTGAAGCCCTGCTCGTCGCCGTAGTAGACGACCGGCTGCCCGCGGGTGGTGAACATCAGCGAGTGCGCGAACTGGTCGCGCTGCAGGAGCGTGCTGCCCGTGGCCCCCGTCTGCGACAGGAACAGGCCGATGCGGCCCATGTCGTGGTTGCCGAGGAACGTCGGCAGCGAATAGGCGTTGGAGTCGCCGTCGATGAACCAGTCGTCGGAGGCGTAGAACTGCTGCAGCTTCTTGGCCGACGAGCCCGAGGCCGTGGCGTCGCCCTTGGCGTACGCCGTGGCGCTGGCCTGGAAGCCGAAGTCGACGGTGGCCTGCAGCCGTCCCGCGGTGGTGTACCGCGACATGAACGCCGGGTTGGCGTCGTACACCTCGCCGAACATGAAGAAGTCCTTGTCGCCCAGCGATGCGGCATAGCCCTTGAGCTCAGGGGCGAACTGCTGCCAGAACTGGAGGTTGACGTGCTTGACGGTGTCGATCCGGAAGCCGTCGACGCCGGCGTCCTTCACCCACGTCTTGTAGATGTCCTCCATGCCCTTCACGACCTCGGGCCGCTCGGTCCACAGGTCGTCGAGCGACGAGCGGTCGCCGCTCGGGAAGTCGCCGTACTCGCTGTCCTCGCCGGAGAACGTCGACGTGCCACGGTTGTGGTACATCGTCGGGTCGTTGAGCCAGGCCGGGACCTTGATGTCCTCGTCGCCCGGGTGCAGGACCGGCTTGTAGGGGAACGACGTGTCCGCGTCGATCTCCGGGAAGCCCTGGCCGCCCGAGGCGTAGTCGCGGTCGTCGAAGGCGTTGCCCTGCGCGTCCTTGTACGGCTGCTGGTCCTTCGACACGTACGGCACCGACTGGTTGCCGGGGTCGCCCGCGTAGGCGGAGTCCTCGTAGTCGAGGACGTCCGCGGTGTGGTTGGTGATGATGTCGAAGAAGACCTTGATGCCGCGCTTGTGCGCCGCCTTGATCAGCGCCTTGAGGTCGGCGTTGGTACCCAGGTGCGGATCGATCTGCGTGAAGTCGGTGATCCAGTAGCCGTGGTACCCGGCGCTCTCCTGGCCGGGAGACCCCTGGACCGGCTTGTTCTTGAAGGAGGGCGTCATCCAGATCGCGGTCGTACCGAGGCCCTCGATGTAGTCGAGCTTGGCGAGCAGGCCCTTGAGGTCGCCGCCGTGGTAGAAGCCCTTGTCCGTCGGGTCGAAGCCCGTCTCGAGCCGGCTCCCCGTGAGGCCGCCGAGGTCGTTGGCCGTGGAGCCGTTGGCGAACCGGTCGGCCATCACGAAGTAGAACCGCTCGCGCGTCAGGTCCGTGCGCAGGCTGCTGGCGGCGAGGGCACGGTCGGCCGGGCTCAGCGGGTCGGCGGCGTCGGCCGGCTCGACCCACGTCCGGTGGCTGGCGTGGTCGTAGACGAACCGCAGACGGGCCGAGCTCCGCAGCACCAGGCCCATGTTGCCGCCGTGGTCGAAGGTCCCGGCCGCGTCGCCGTAGCTCTCGTCCCAGCTCCCGTTGAGACGCACCTTCCACTGCCAGGAACCGGCCGGGACCGTGAAGACGCCCGACCACAGCTCGGTGCCGGCGTCCGGCGCGAGATCGGTGAGGTCGCAGCCGCCGTCCCAGTCGCCGCCGCAGCCGAGCTCGGACATGAGGTCGCCCATCAGCGTCACCCGCGACGGGTCGGGCGTGTGGTCGGCCGACGCCGGAGCGGCCGTGCCGAGGGCGCCGAGACCCAGGGCGGCCGCCGCGGCCAGCGCCACCAGCGAGCGCCGGGAACGTGCGGGGCGGGGTTCGGGGGCAGGTCGGGCAGTGCGGCTGATGTGCACCTACAGCTCCTCGGTCGGGTCGAGTCGGGTGAGCGCCACGGACCCTAATGACACCGCTTCCAGTTCGTGAGGATTCGGAGCCAGATGCCGTAAAGCCGCCACCTGCATGGCCTCCGACGACGTTGTCCGTCCGCTATCCGGCTGCCTGGCCACCCGTACGGTGCAATCGTTTACGGATCAACCACGCGGGACGACGACCGCCGCGCCGCCCCGACGGGCATCGCCGACCGCGGTGACCGAGCCGTCTGCTGCGCGGCTCACCGCATGGACGCCGCCGAAGTAGACGTTGGGCGTGGGCCATCGCTCGACGCCGGGCCAGCCGCGCTCGCCGGCGAGCCGGTCGAGGTCGGCGAGGACGTCGTCGGGCAGGCCGGGCTCGACGTGCACCTGGTGATCGCTGCCGATGTGCACGCGCGGCGCCTCGACGGCGTCGGCGAGGTGGGCCCGCTCGTCGACGAGGCGCAGCACGACGCCGAGCACGGCCGACCTGATCCGCTCGCTGCCGCCCGTGCCGAGGACCGTGCGGCTGCCGTCGCCGCGCTCGAGCAGCGTGGGCGCCATCATCGAGCCCATCCGCGCGCCCGGGGGCAGCGGTTCGCCCGGCTGCAGGTCCTCCTCGCCCAGCATGTTGTTGAGCGGCACGTGCCAGCGCGGCACGACCGTCCCGGAGCCCGAGCCGTTGGACGTCGTGATCGCCGCGACGTCACCGCGGTGGTCGACGACGCTGAGGTGCGTCGTGCCGGTGGGCACCTGGCCCCGCTCGCGGTGCGCATTGCGCGCCTCCGCCTGCGCCGCGGCCACCTCGTGCCAGCGCGCACCGCCGGACGCGGATCCGTACCGCACCAGGGCGTCGAGCACGATCGCACCGCCGGCCGACGGCGGCGGGTTCGTCGCGATCCGCGAGTCGCCGCGCTCGAGCAGCAGGGGGTCGCGCAGCACGGGGGCGTAGGCCTCGAGGTCCGCGCGGGTGAGGAGCCCGTCGTGCTTCGCCGACCCGCGCAGCAGCTCGTCGGCGTAGGCGGGATCGGCCGGGCCGGTGATCGCGCCGCGGGCCAGGGCGTCGAGCAGCTCGGCGTACGCCGGGTTGCGGTAGGCCCCCGCACGGTCGAGGCCCGCGAACAGCCGCTGCGACTCCGGCGTCAGGGCCAGCAGGTCGGCGACGAGGGTGACGAAGCGGCGCTGCACCGCCGACAGCTCGACGCCCTCGCGGGCCAGCCGCAGGGCCGGCGCGACGACGTCGGCGAGCGGCAGCCGGCCCCATCGGGCGTGGGCGTCGAGGTAGCCCGCGAACGCCCCGGGCACCGCGACCGTGCCCCAGCCGCCGTGGAAGATCTGGCGGCTCGCACCCGCCGCCGGCCCCGCCTTGGCGAAGTCGACGACCACCTCCCGCACCCCGGCACCGGCCGCTGATGGGCGGGCGCCCAGGCCGGGCACCGCGACGAAGAAGTCGAGGACCTGCGCCGGCCCCTCGGCCGGGGCGTGCAGCAGGAAGCCGCCGCCGCCCAGGCTGGAGAGCACCGGCTCGGTGAGCGTCGAGGCGAACGCGGCCGCGATGACGGCGTCCACCGCGCACCCGCCGGCCCGCAGCACCTCGGCCGCCGCCTGCACCGCGCCCTCGGACCCGCCGGCAGCAGCCGCAGCCCCCGGCGGCCCCTGCACCACCACCGCCCGCTGCACCACACCCGGATCGTACGGACCAGGTTCCGGGTGAGGGGCCCCCTGCTTGCGATAGAAGCAAGAAATGCGCCCCAGGCGATCCACAGGCGGGCCGACGGCGCGGAAGGAATGCACAGCGGCCGGCACCGGTTGGCCCCAGGAGACGCACCCGCCTGCTACTGCGCCACGCGCGCCGGAGGACCACCCATGAGCGAGCCCCTGACCATCGACGTCTGGTCCGACATCGCCTGCCCGTGGTGCTACGTCGGCAAGCGCCGGTTCGCCGAGGGTGTGCGCCGCTACCAGGTCGCGGGCGGCGACCTCGACGTCGCGATCGAGTACCACTCCTTCGAGCTCGCGCCCGACACCCCGGTGGACTTCGACGGCACCGAGGTCGACTTCCTCGTCCGCCACAAGCGCATGCCGGCCCCGCAAGTCGAGCAGATGCTCGACCAGATGACGCAGCTCGCCGCGACCGAGGGCCTCGAGTACCACTTCGACACGCTGCAGCACACCAAGACCCTCAAGGCGCACGAGCTGCTCCACCTCGCCAAGGCCCGCGGCAAGCAGGAGGAGATGAAGGAGCGCCTGCTGCGCGCGTACTTCACCGAGAGCCGCCATGTGGGGCGCATCGACGAGCTCGCCGACCTCGCCGCCGAGGTCGGGCTCGACCGCGACGAGGTCGTCCGCGAGCTCGAGGCCGGCACCTACCACGACGCCGTGCAGGCCGACATCGACCAGGCCCACGCCTACGGCATCAACGGGGTGCCGTTCTACGTGATCGACGGCCGCTACGGCGTCTCCGGCGCCCAGAGCCCGGACGTGTTCGCGCAGGCGCTCGCGCAGGCCGCGGCCGACCGTCAGGCGACGTCGTGACGGAGCCCATCACCGAGCCGACCACGCAGACGACGCCGACGCTGCGGGCCCCGGCGTTCCAACTCGTGGGCGACGCCGAGGCGCCGGTGTGCGTCGACGGCGTCTGCGCGATCCCGGGCGCGACGGACGCCGACGACGCGGCCGAGGGCGGCCGGCAGGACTAGGGCTTGCGCGCGTCGTCGCGCGACGACGCCTGCGCCATGATCTTCGACAGCCGGGCGGCGGCCGCCTGCACGAGCCGGATCTGACGGTCCTCGCGGCCCTGCAGCTCCTGCGTCGGGCCCGCCACCGAGATGGCCGCGATGGCGTGGCCGTCCGGAGCGAGCACCGGAGCGGCGACCGACGCGAGCCGGTGCATGAGCTCCTCGTGCGAGGCCGCGTAGCGGTTCTTGCGCACCTGGGCGAGCTCGGCGAGGAACTGCTTCTCGTCGCGGATGGTCTTGTCGGTGTACACCGGGAAGCCGGCGGTGATCCGGGCCGACGCCGCGACCGGGTCGAACGCGCAGATCGCCTTGCCCGACGACGTCGCGTGCAACGGCCAGCGGCGGCGGTACTCGTCGAAGGCCTGCATGCCGCGCAGCGTGGGCAGCCGCTCGAGGTACAGGGTGTCCGGGCCCTGGGCGATCGACAGGTGGACGGTCCAGCCCGACAGCTCGCGCAGCTCCTCGAGCAGCGTGACCGAGCGGCGCCGCAGCTCGGTGCGCTGCAGGGCCAGGTGGCCGAGCTCGAACAGGTGCAGGCCGAGGCGGTACTTGCCGGTCGCGGGGTTCTGCTCGACGAGCTTGCCGGCCGACAGCGTCGTGAGGATGCGGTGGGCGGTGCTCTTCGCGACGCCGAGACGGCGCGCGGCCTCGGAGACCCCGAGCTCCTCGTCGGTGACGAAGCAGTCGAGCAGCTCCAGGGCGGACGCGAGCGACTTCAGCCCGCCCTCGATCTCGTGGTCGCTCACCCCGCCACCGTAGCCACTCGTCCCAGACGTTGGGCGCCGCCGGCCCACCGGGCAGGACGACGGCTGCGCAGCGTCACGGCCGCGCTGCCGGCACGTGCCCGGACGCCGGACGTCGTCGCCGGTCCACGGACAGCACGAAGGGCGGCGGATCGCTCCGCCGCCCTCCGTGGGATGCCGTGATGCTCAGGTCGCGACCGTGAGGAAGCGGTCGTTGAGCTCGCGGGAGTGGTAGAAGATCGCCTTGCCGAGCTGGTCCGGCGTCCACGTCACGGTGGGACGGTCGCGGAAGCAGCGGTAGCCGCCGGAGAACGTCTCGTTGCGGTTGCCCGACGGGTCGAAGAAGTAGATCGTCGTGCCGCGCGTGATGCCGTGGCGGGTCGGGCCGATGTCGATGGGGGTGTCGTCCATCGAGAAGATGTCGGCCGCGTGGAGGATGTCGTTCCACCCGCGCATCTCGAACGCGAAGTGGTGGATCTTGTTCTCCGGCGCCTCGAGCAGGGCGATGTCGTGGTTCGACTCGCCGATGGTCAGCCACGTCGCGATGGTGTGCGCGTCGTCGTCGAGGCTCGTGCGCACGCGCTCGGTCGCCCACATGCCGACGCAGTCGATGAAGAACTTCTCGATGCCGGCGACGTCGTCGACCCAGAGCAGCGCGTGGTCGAGGCGCGGGGCGCCGATGCCGACCATGTGGCGCGGGAACGCGTCGGGGTTGTGCGTGCCGACCTCGAGGCCCCACGCCGTCATGTGGGAGTAGAACTCGATCTTGTGGCCGCTCGGCAGCGTCACGCGGATGCCGTCGCCGACCTCCGGGTTCTCGCCCGCGACCATGCGCTCGACCGGGTAGCCGAAGGCCACCGCCTTGGTCTCGATCTCGGCGACGTCCTCGGGCTTCTCGCACTTGAAGCCGCACTTGACGTAGCCGACGCCGCCTTCCTCGATGACGACCGAGTGGTGGTCCCACTCGTCCCAGCCCTTGTAGTAGACCTTCCCGTCCTGCTCGAGGGTCTGGTACAGGCCGACGGTGTTGCCGTAGTGCTGCTTCGCCTCGGCGAGATCCGTGACCTTGACGTGCATGTAGCCCATGCGCATGACCGCCATGGCGCTCCATCCCTTCTGAAGTCCTGCTGGGGTTCGGGACGGGTTGATCCTGGGGAGGGAACCCGACGTCCTCGGATGCGAGGAACGTAGGCCCGTCGGATGGGACGCCGAAACAGGCGTTCCCGAAAACGGAACGGGCACAAGAGGTTTGGCAACCCTTACCTCGAGAAGACGCGTTCCAGCATCGGGAACGTAGGGCAGACGCACCTCGCATCGAGGTCGTAGACAGGCCCCGCGCCACCCCCAGCGCGCCCCACCCCTCACCCCAGTCCGAGGAGGCGGTCCATGACCCCGTTCATGCTCCGTGTCGCCGACGTCCTCGGCGCAGAGCCCGAGGAGATCGACCTGCCGCAGCCGGCGCTGCGCCGGTCGGTGCTCCGCCCCGTCGGCAAGGGCAACGACATCCACGTCGCGTACCGCGGCCTGACCGAGCAGCTCGTCTGCGAGGCCAACGCGATGCTCGCACCCGAGGACGACCACATGACCCTCGTCGACGAGATCGTCGGCGACGAGATGCTCTACAGCGTCCTGTACCGCGGCCGCGCCGCCGTGGTCTCCACCACCTTCGGCGACGGCAAGGCCTACGGCCGCGTCGTCGCCGACGGCCTCGACAACACCGAGCCCCACGAGCTGGCCGGCCCGGAGTCCGTCGAGGACCTGCTCCTTCTCCTCCTCATGGAGTCGGACGCACCGCGACACCCGTCCCACTGATCGCCACCCCAGCACACACCGGATCTCCGGCCAGGAGGGAAGCATGCAGTTCGAACTGCGTACGCAGGTGATCGAGCCGAAGCGCAAGACCTTCACGAACCTCGTGGAGCGCTACGGCGACCGCCCTGCCTCGCGCTACGAGGAGGGCTCGATCGATATCCAGCCCGTCGAGAACCTGCACTACCGGCCGCTCTACTCGGCCGACAAGGAGCACTACGACCC